>Ga0265293_10001159_pt1 | contig 59162 bp, 72 predicted proteins | sample Munlanlewell138R_FD_192505 | JGI IMG/M metagenome (GOLD analysis project Ga0265293, IMG submission 192505) | Leachate microbial communities from a municipal landfill in Southern Ontario, Canada - Leachate well 138R | ecosystem: Engineered > Solid waste > Landfill > Unclassified | place: Canada...
CGGTTAAACCGGCTATCAGAGCAAAAACGCGACCTCATCTGGTAAAAAACTAACCATTGATATGGTTAATGCACGTTTCTGAACGCGTTGACCGCACAAAGATGAATTGATCAGTGATTCCCTAGCTCTCTGAGCCTTTGGTTGACAGCTTCGCGAGATGCTCCTCTCGCAACGGCGCTTCGGGCATCAGCAGTCGCGGCCTCTCTGGTAACGCCCTGCGGCAGTCTGGTCGGCGCCTGCGCATCCTGAGAAACCATCTGCCCAGTCTGCGTATCCAGCGCAGCCTTCCCGACAATAGGCGATCCATCTTCGCGGTATCCCATCACCACATCCTGCAGCATGTATCGGTCACGAGCAGAGACGGTCAGAGCCTGATAAGCCCTTTCGGCTTCAGCTCTATCAGCTGCTGACAGGCTCGGGTCGGCCATGCGAGCGGCCAGATCACGCAACTGACGCTGCTGGGCAACGGTCATCTGGCCCTGCTCAATCTGCTGGCCGGTCAACTCGTCGCCCAGCTGGTTGCGCTGCTCGGCAATGGCATCCTGACTTCGGGTGTAAAGGCGCTCGTCAGCGGCCACCGCATCAGTTCGCCGCTGCTGCATGGTCTGATCGATCTGCTGCTGACCTTGCTGAATGCGCTGCTGGTGCTGGTCACGCCGCTCGGATCGGCGGTCGGCATCACGCTGATTGAGTTCGGCGTTGATTGCGCCCTGTATTCCGCCGCGGCTACTGTCGCGCACCACCGTCAAATAGTTCGGGTTGCTGTTTTCCAGCCGCGTTTGCTGGTGAATCTGCGCAGCCAGCAGGTTACTGTCCATCGCAGACTGCCCCGAATAGCTGTTGATTCGAGCCATGGGCTGACCATCGTCCTGCTGCCTGCCCACCAAAGTATCGGTTGAGCCGACGGTAGCGCCTGCTCTGATCGGCGTGTTCGCACTGAAGCTGTTGCCGTCACGGACTATCCGGTTATCCACCGAGCTGACAGGAAGTTGAGCTCGGGCACCAGCCGTGAGCCGATCCTGCGGCACCACATCAAGGGCCAGATTCTGCCCTGGCTCAAGGCGCGCTATAGGCTGGTCGGATTGCTGGCCAGGCGAACCAGCTGCAGGCACGCCCGGCGCAGGAGGTGGCGCACTACCAGTCAGAAGATTGGCCCCGGCCGGCGCGCCTGGTGCTGGTGAGCTGGATGCCACCCCCGCAATAGGCTGTTGCGCGGCCGGTGCAGAGATACCTGGGTACCCGCCCGGCGGCGCCATCCCGGCGGTGCGTGCACGCTCGACAATGCCCTGGCCATACCGGCCAGCGGCCTGGGCCTGCTCCGGGTTGTTGGCAACCCAGTCTGCATTCTGTCTGGACTGCTGCCGAGCGCGAGCTGCTTCCCTGTTTGCCTGGCCAGGTAGCCGGTCGTCAAAGGTAGTGTTCTGGGCGAAGCGGACGCCGGCGGTAAGCGGGTTTGAGTCGGCCACCGATCTTGCTGCCTGCCTGAATGCGCCCCCCACATTCTCCCGCGTTTCGTTGATGCGGCCGGCCATAGCCTGCTGCTGTTGCGTTCGGCGCTGGGCAGCCTGCTGATCAGGCGTCAGGCCAATGCCTGGGGGCGGATAGGTAAGCCCGGGATGAGGGCGCGGGCCCTGCTGCGCAGCCACCGGCCTGACAGGTGGTGCGCTGCCGGTCAAAAGGTTGGTCCGGCCAGCAGCGTGCCGCCGGGTCTGGTCGAGGTCACCAGTCAAATCTGAAGTAGCCATGGAGCGCTCCGCATATGTGCTTTGCGCTTCACGCTATGTGACTGAATGGCCAAGGCAATGCGGCTCTATGCCTCTCGCGTATACCTGAACTTATTCCACACTTCGCCCGGCGGCAGCGGCGGCAGAATGCGCGGCTGTGCGGCTGCGGCATAGGTGCACGTGTAGTTACCATCCGGACTTGGCACTACCTTCTGCACCTCAAATGCAGCCGGCGGCGCTACCATGGAGCCATCGACGAGCGATAACGCGCTGAAGGTCTCGCCAAATCCAGATCCACCGTCAGAAGGAAGGAAGATAGCCCCGCCGTCTACAAGGAATCCGGGCGATATACCCTCGCCCACGCTCGGCGTGACAATCGGCCCCCAGGTGCCACTGGCTTGGGTGAAAGGTGCGGCTGCCGTGGTGAGCAGCGTACTCAGGTCGGTTACCTGTATCTGTATTGTATTGCTGGAATCAGGCATGCCGATACGCACAAGGCTTGTCTGGCCCAGCACGCTGCGCCCGGCAATAGGGCCGCTGTCAGGCCTAGCCTCTGTGCGAGGTGCCAGTACGCTGCCGCTGGTCAGGTTTATCAGGAGTCGGCGTGCCGGGGCTGGCCACTGCTCAGCAATCCCAAGATCAATAAAGTCGCCGGATGGCGAGGTGGCGACCGAGAGCCAATTCCGTTCCCCCGGAATGTCCGGCATATCGAACCCAAGCGGAACCTCGCTATGGGTACTCAGTTCGAATCGCTTCAGCTGTGCTGTTGGGCCCTGGGTGATCGGGTCGAGATAGGCAACCCACGCACAATTATTGGCACCGTCGATCTTGAAGAAGTACGCACCTGGCGGTATGCCTGTCGGCTCTGGAGCCCACTCGCCGACGCGGCACCGCTCAGTGCCATCCCATTTGTAGAGATACCCGTCAGGGCTGAACTGGGCACCCGGCGCGACATTGTTAGCCGTTCTCCCGCGCTTGCCCCATAACGGGGTCACTGCTCCGTCATCCGACAGCACCAGAACGCCATGCCCTTCCGGCCCGTGCCTATCCCCGGCAGTGGCCGCAGCAAAGCGACCACAATACGACAGGTCGATGACAGCACCACCGCTCCCGAAGTGGCCAATCAGGGGGTCTCCATCTTCGCCGGTATAGCTTGAGATAATGCGTGCCCCGTCCCAGATCGCCATGGAGATGTGCGTGCCCCACGAATCAGGCACCGACTGCTCCACCATTGTTGCTATTCTCATACTCCGCTCTCCCGATACCGTTTGAATGCATCGCCATAATCAATTGGCCAGATAGGCGACCCCATGTAGAACAGGCCCATCGCCGGGGTAAAGGTAGGGGCCTCCTGCTCGGCATTGATCAGATCCAGCCACTCTGCGCCATAGTCCTTGCTGACCCATGCGCGGCCATAGCCGACCTGATTGCCAAGCCGGTAGATAATGCAGGGCTTCTCGATAACCGCGTCATCCCGGCGAATCTCGCGCTGGTAGCACGACAAGGCCGGCCGCAGGCGCTGACCGTTATGCACTGCAGGATCTCTGCGTATCTCAGTAACTTCACCGGTATCCAGATCCCATCGGTAAACGATTGCCTCGTCAGGCTCCGGGTAGCTGTAGGCAGCAAAGAACACCAGGTCATCGCCTGCCACGGTTGCCCAGGTATGGGACTCCAGCGGGTGACGTATATCGGCTGACCCCATATTGTCGACGTCATGCACCAGAGAGCTGTCTAGTTGCAGGGTCTGCATGTCGCCGTCGCAATACAGCACGATAGCGGCCGGCTCTTCGACAAGTTCAGGCGCCTTGGATTGATAGGTTACTTGACCGGTCAGCCCGCTCTCTTCGCTCACCGTGTACACCCGAACAGCGCGGTCACCAGAGAATGATGATTGCGGCGACATCAGCCAGTCACTGCCCTGGCGCTCTTCCTCTTCCCTGATGAACCTCACTTCAGAGATCAGCGCCACATGCTTTTCGCCGGCAATGCCTGACCATTCCGTGCGCCATACTGCGTGATGGTCTTCGTTCGTCCCGCCAAATTGCTCGTATGCCCCGCTCTCGATAGAGCCGGATGCGTCGCGCAGTATCACTTCCACGGACAGATCACCAGTCCCATCGATCTCGCCCGGCTGCATATCCTCCATGAAGTTCGGCAATGTCAGTTTCAATACCGCTGTCTGCGTCTGGATGCTGACCGGGTTAAGCTCCGGGTATCGCTCGATGCCGCGGGTATCCAAAAACTTACGCGCCACTCGAATATCGACCAGCACCTCGGCAGAGTTTTGCTTGAGGCACACCACCGGCTTGCCGAATACGCACGACATCCAGCCGTCGACCGTTTCGTCATAGGCAGGCGGGTAGTGAATCTGCCGACTGCTCCCTATGTTGTCGGTAAAGTCTTGCACCCAGCCTCCTGGTGTCCATTGCTCAGGCTTGATGCCGCCAAGGTCCATGTCATCCAGGCGTAGGTATTGCGTGCGTGTAACAAACCGCCCATCTGCAAGGACGTGATACAGCAGGGCGATAGCTGTCATGCCGGCCCGGTGCGTAAAGCCTTCGCCCACCTGTTCTGCCAGCGGGAACGCGGAAACCAGTCGAGTGTCACGCCATGCGCAACCTCCGAAAGGCATCTGCCTGCCTACCACGGCGCCCAGGGGGTAGCGGGTAATCATCTTGATACCGGGCAGCATCTGCTCATAGGCGTTTTCATAGACGACCGTCGTCAGGCTGCCTTGAAGGCTCGCGCTTAAAATTGGCTGCCGCACATAGGCAAAGACCTGGGCAAACTCGGCGCCGGGCGATACGGTCTGCCCGAGAATACCCAGACCGAACGCCTGTTCCATATTACTGATGGCGCGCTGATAGTGAACACCTCGCCACTCGTAGGGCGCGGAAACGACCACCCGGTAGCCAATGATGTCGTCCGGCAGGCCTGTGAAAGCCGTACCGAAGCTGGCTGCCGCCTCGCGCCGCTCAACAGCCCGAAAGAATCCCGTTGCCGGCGTCACGATGTTCAAGCGCGGGTAAAATGCATCCCTTGCCGGCGCATCGAACATATAACTTGATGCCAGCGGCAATACAAATGCAGGCTCAGGGTAGTGGGTCACGATGCCCATGTAATGCCCTGGCGGGTCGATGACTTTGGTCAATATCTCGTTTTTGCGCCGGCTGTGCTGGCACAGAAAGCCGTCATACACGGATCGCAGCGTTGTAACGCGGCCAGAATCTCCCGCCTTGATAGCGGCAAGCGGCCTTGCTTGGCGCTGGAAGATGTTGCGCCACCGCTGCCCGAGGACGGAGGCGACGCGCGTCACATAACGGATCATTGCTGATCAGCAGTAAAGATGTTGGCCTGCAGGGTGCCTGCTGCACTGGCTGCACTGGCGGCGATGTCGGCAAAACCGCGAACCGCCTGCCCAAAGGCCTGATTCTTGTTGTCGCTGGTATAGAGTCGCGCCTGCAGATCCTTTTCTGAAATCTCGCCTCTCATTCGCAGCTCCGCAGCATCTAGGCGCAGCTTCTCAAAACCCAGCTCGGTCTGATAGTAGGATGCCAGCGCGCTATTGAGTGACTGATACGCCTGCACCTTGATACGCGACGCCTCGTAGTTCTTGTCAAGCGTCGAGGACCACTGGCGATAAAAGTCCGCCAAGGCGCGGAATATACCCAGCTTCAGCTGCGCCGCTTGCTCTACCGCGAACTTCAACAGGTCCAGTTTGATCTCGGCATCCTTGATAGCTTCCATTACGTTGACATTGGCGATGGCGTCGCTTGCCGCTTCCTCGGCCTGATTGATGCTGGCAATCATGGCACCGGGCGGCAGACGGAATCCCCGCGACGAGTATTCTGCTCGCAGCTGCTCGGTTGCCGAGTTGCGCGCGCGGTATTCGCGGTCACGCGCCTGCTGCCACACCGCATCGAACACATCCTGGCTCATGCCCAGCGGCGCCTTGCCGGTAATAATGTCGCACAACCACTGCTCGGGCTGCGAGCGCATACAATTCTGCAGCTCTGGGAAATACCGGTTCAGCCACTGCTCTGCCTGGCTGTTCAAAAAGTCCACTGTGGCAGGATGTGCTTCGTCCTCGATCATGTCACCCAGGCCCTGTGGCATAGGGCGCGATGAGCCTGTCGGCGAATATCCGGGGGAATTGATGCGGATCGTTGGCATTTTCTCGCCACCGATTCGGCCAAGTGCTTCCAGTGCGGACGACGAAGCGCCCTGCGCGGTGTTGAATAGCCGGGTGATATTGCTGTCGATACTCACGACCGCCTCCGATTTAGTTTACGCTGCGACACTGCGACATTGATCTCGATGCTATCCAGCGCAGCAAAGCTGGCATCTTCCAGCTCCAGTTGCAGGTGCCAGTGCCGTCCAGTAACGCCCTTGGCCATCTGCGTACGCCCACAGTTCTCGCTATCGGTCACGCGGTACACAGCAGGCTCCTGCCCGTCAGCCGCCACTTTGAGGTACACGCAGCCGTCTGTGCGAATACCTACCCATACCATGTCGGCGCGCTTGAGCTGCATGGCGCCGAAGTCGGTCAGGCCGAGATCCACCATGGCATCAATCATTTCAGCCGACTGGCCCAGCCGGTACAGGCCGTCTGCACGCCAGGCATAGCTCTTGTCGCCCACCGCGGCAAAACCGTTGTAGTCAAATCCCTCGTAGCGTGACAGCGCACCGGTCGCCACATTGACGGCATACTGCAATGCCTCGCGCTGCAGATCGCCACCGACAGAGCTGTTGACCAGCACCTCTTCCATCGCCAGCATTTCGACCACGCTGCCGAAGGATGCGCTGTCCATGACCTCAAGGCCGGACAGCGACGACAGCTCCATGACGATGGTCAGGCTGGCCTCTGCCGACGCCTCCAAATAGCTCATGGAAACCAGCACCACCGCGCTCTCGATGCTGGCAAAGTCGCCAACCGACAGCGTATGGATGTCTGGAGCGCCGGCATAGCTGCTGATGCGCCCTATGAGGCTGATAGGCATTCTGGCTCTGATTCGGCCAACAGGCTCACCCAGGCGCGCCGTCACCGCAGGCAGGGTGCTGCTGATGCTGCCCGCACTGCCCTGAATGCCGCGCATAGTGCAAGTGATGGCCGGAAGCTGGGCATACAGGCTCACCACCTCAAACGTCGGCTCTGATACCGCATGAAAGCCGATGGCCGGCAGCGTACCGCTCAGGCGGCCGTTGATGTCACCCAGTCGTGCCGTCATGGCCGGCAGCGTTGCATTGATGCGGCCATTGTTGAGCGACACAATCTGCCCAGTCATGGCCGGCAGTGTTGCGTCCAGCCGCGTCGACAGATCGCCCAGGCGTGCCGTCAGCGCAGGGAGCGTACCTTCCAGCCTCGACGCCAGTGGGTTTATTTCTACATCGGTAACGCTATCACCCACAGTGTAGGGCGTAGCGTACAGCTCAAATTCACCGCCAGGATCAGGCTCTGTATGGACGTCAAAACCATCCACGGTAAAGACGATCAGGCCATTCTGCCGTCGGAAGCCCATACGGAAATCAGCAATCTCTTCGCCAGGGAAGCCCATGCCATAGGTGCCGACCTCCTGGGCACCCTTGTACATAAAGAGGCTGAAACCGCCCCACTCAAAAGGCATCGCACGCCATGAGTAATTCGGGGCTGCGTAGCTGTAGTTACTACCGGGCCGCGCAAGGCCGACCGTGACGGCTACGGACACGGAGGCATTGAACTCGGCCCAGCGCTGACTACCGACCTTCTCAATTGTTCTCGCGCCACCGCTCCAGCCTGATGCGCCACTTACAACCGTGCGCGGCTCGCTGGCAGGAATGGCTGGCCGAGCCGGCACCCGGACCAGGATCTCATAGGTCGGATTGTTGATCAGGATGTAATCGTCTGTCTGATCAATGACGTCACCCGAAATAATGCGAACACTGCTTCGGTCGAACCTTGCTACACCCTGAAAGAATACCGGGCCTGCCCAATAGCTATGCGCAGAGCGTGCCGGCTGCCCTGGCGTACCAGGGTAGTTGGTGACCTGCGGACTACGGACAAGCGCGACCATTTACAGGCTGGCCGGAATGGTGAACGCGGCCGAATTGATGGTCAAAGGCGCGCCCTCGACCAGCGCAACGCTTGGCAGCTCAAGGTCTGTGCCCTGCACGCCTGCACTGCCTTGCACGCGGACGGCGGATGACGAGCTGCCGCCGGCATCGGAATCAAATTGCAGGCGGAAAAACGTGGCATCACCGCTGGCCTCGTTGGCTGCCGCCGACCAGACCTCGGCCGACGTTTTCAGCAGACTGCCGCCGGGCGCAGCCACTTCGAAAGTCACGCCATCACCGTCGGCAGACACAATGCTCAACAGTGTCGCACTACCCAGCGCCGCGTCAGCGGTCTCCGGCACAGTGCCGCCATAGATGCGCAGCTTTGCGCCGGTAAGCAGGCCGCGAAGTGAATCGCTTACTGCCAGTCCTTCGCGCAGCCCGGTACTGATTTTTATAGCCATGATGTAGTCCTCAGATAGAGTTGACTGGCATGTACGTCAGGCCGGTCTTCAGCTTGGCCTCAAGGCCTACTGATACCTGCTTGACTGTTGGGAATCGGGCGACCGACAGCAGCAGCCCGGTATTACCGCCCTTGGTTGCAGAGGACACGATGAAGCTACCGCGCACACTGCGATCCTGGGTGGGAGTGAAAATGGCCGGGCTGGCGATATTCGAGTAGACGCCGTTGTCGTATGCCGGCGTCCAGATCGGGCGTGTCGGCTCTTCGTAGTCGATGAACTCGCCCATCGCTGTCGGGATGTCAGCCGATGACATCGAGCCAGACGGCATGAAATTTTCGCGGAGCAAGCCGCAGTAGAAGGTGCTGACTGGCGCGGCCTGTCCGAACGGGGCAAGCATCAGGAACTCCAGCGCCGCATCAGGAATACGGTTGAATACAGTCACCCGGTCGACAATCTCGCCGGTAGCGATGTCGACCAGTTCTAGGTCGTGCCGAAATGCCGGCTTGAGTTGCTCAATCATGGCCTGTCTCCAGATCAGAAAAATCGCCCACGGACAGGCCGTTGCTCTGTACCGGGCCGCGCATAGTAGTGACGGCAATCTCGTTGCCGTTGTGCGAGATAAAGCCGGCTGCGCCCTGGCGCGCCAGCTCGGGGGAATAGTTGCCGCGGTTCAGCAGCTCGATGGAGCCATCTGCAGATCCGACTGCTTGGCCGTACCGGGTAAACCAGGCAGCCTGTCCAGTGGGTAGGCGTATACCGCTATTCTCGACAGCGCCAAGATCCAGCACCTCGCGCATGCTCATCTCGACACCGTCCAGGCCTGATACAAAATAGGTCTTGTGCTCAGTAGCCACGAACAGACCGCCCTCAGTTGGAGCCAGCATTGTTACCGGTGCCTCAAGGGCAATGAATCCGCTCACCGGATCATGCAGGTGCGGCATCATCGGCTCGCTCAGGTAGACATAGGGGCCATCGGCACCGACGATCTGCGAGCGCCAGGATGCGAGCATGCTGCTGCGAGGGAATGGTATTTTGTGGGCCGTGGTAAGCCGGATGCCGCTGTCATCCACGCCGTTGACCGTCATGCTGCCGACGAGTACGCCCTGATCATAGAGGGTTTCGTGGTCCGGCTGGGAGGCGTAGACGCGCAGCACGCCGGACTCGGCACTGGTAATCTGCACTGCCTGATCATGCAACCGGATGATCTGGACCTGTGCGCCCGACTCTTCCTGACCAACAGCTGTCACGGCCACTTTGACCAGGCCGGTCATACCGCCCGGGACTGCCTCGATACTGAAAGCAGGTTGACGCCGACCCCATGCGCGGGAGCCATTGCCTGTGCAGCGCAGCAGCGTATCGACTACGCAGATAAACGCCTCGCCTAGATGCTCGGCTGCAGCAATGCGGCCAGGTGGCAGCGGGTCACCAATGGGGCTGGCTGCACCGGTATCTGTGTCATAGGCCATCAGGCCGGCATCACATGCGCAGATCAGGTGCCGTCCTGCCGCAACTGCGTGACGCATGCCGTCCAGCGCTACAGCCAGTTCGCCCTTGGCGCGCAGCGTGGTCACGCCTTGGGCAGACACGTCGACGTTGACCAGCTCCCGGGCAAAACCCTCGGGCAGTCGCTCAGGGCTGGCAGTGTTGTTGGAGCCTAGCGGCCACGGATTAACGGGAGTTGGCTGCATGCTCACCACCTGAACCGGATATTGCCGGGGCGGCGCGCCTGCTGAGCCACTTCGTAGTAGCGCTGGCAGGCCCGCTCAAACTCGGCAAGATAGTTGTCAGCCTTGGTCGGATCGAAGACCTCGGCATCGCTCACGCGGTAGGCGCGGTGCTTGATAAACAGCAGTAGATGCTCCCGCTCTGACACGGGGATATCGATCAGCCTGGAGTTCATCTCCAGTGGCCGCACAGGTCGGCGCAGCACCTGAAGCAATAGCGTCGAGTCAGTCTGCGCCGGCGGATGCAGGGTCAGGTTTGCGTTGTCGACCACCAGCAGGCGAGTCGCGCCGCTGCATGGAAGATCGCGCAATGTCTCGCCGGGCGCCTGGATATCGAGCTGACGCCCGCCAATGCCCGCCGAAACGATATCAATGATGCACGGGTGCCGAGGAAATACAGACTCCCCGGCCGGCACATCAATGGTCGTGAAGGGGCTGGTGCTGTCGTAGACGCTGCGGGTGATCTCGCAGAAGCGATCAACCGCCTGCCGCGCCCATCGCAGCAGCTGACCGTCAGACCAGAAGTGAGGCGCAGCCTCGTCCTTCTCATCCTCCCGGAATGCGCAGACCAGCTCCTTCACGGTCTCCATCAGCCTTCGCCGCTCTCGCCGGTGTCTTCGTCATCCAGCTGCTCGACAAAGACGGCCCAGGCATCATCCAGCTCTTTCTTGAGCACGTTGAAGCCGGCGGCCTTCTTTACTTCGGCCAGCTTCGGCCGGCCATTGCCATCCAGCGCGTCAGCATCATCGGCCTCGATCAGCTGGGTGATAGCGGCAACGATCAGATCCTGCTTGCCTTCTTCTTTCGGTGCCGGCGCTGACTCCTCGATACCAACAATGCCGCAACCAATGGCGACGGCATGCTTTCGGAACATCATGGGAATCGCGGTGCCCTTCTTGCCGTCCGGGCCCGTTTCAAACACCCGGCACGCGTGGCCGGAGGTCAGTGAAATGTGTGTGCCTTCAGCCGGATCAGAGCCCGGTGCAGGCAGAAAACGAACTTCGTTAGACATGGTTTGCCCCTCTGTCAGTAATAAATGGCCGGGTTTCCCCGGCCATCGGGTTAGCCCTGAGTGAACTCAGTGCGGCCGAGAACGATGTACTGGATAACCAGTCGCAGTTCACCGGCAGTTGCGGCGGTGCCAGTGCTTGCGTAGGTAACCAGCAGGTCACCTTCAGCAGGCATGGCGTAGCCGTTAGGCACCAGACCTTTGGCACCCACAGCCGACACGTCCAGCGCAGCGCCGGTGTAACGATCCGCGTCGGCAGCATCGCCAACGATCAGGGTCGCAGTAGTCCCGGCGTTGAATGCGGTGGTCACAAACGCAGAGCCGCTCACAATCACCGCGCCGGCAGGCAGCTGGATGGCGGGCTGTTCAGCTGCGTCGGCGAAGTCAGCCAGCGCAATTACCACCTCGGCTGCAATGACACCCTGGCGGCTGTAGTTCTTTTCGATAGCCATGTTTCTTCTCCTGTCAGCCGAGACGGAGCCCCGGCTGATATTCAGTGGTTACAGACCCAGCCAGAGGTCGATGGCCAGCACGCCGAAGTCTTCAACCGAGCGGTTGTAGATGCTGTAAAACTTCGGCTTCAGGAAGCCCAGCATCTTGTCGACGGAAACGCCGTGCTTGCTGTCGTAGTCGAACTTCTTCTCGACCCACTCCGGTGTACCCAGGTCAGCCATGCCCAGCGCCTGCGCGCCGCACAGCAGAGCCCGCGTACCGTTGATGGTGCCGTCAGAGCCCCACTTGCTGCCTGAAGCCGCACCATTGGTGCTGTACACCAGACGGTGCTCGTGGATCACCACGCCATCGATGGTCACAGTGCCGCCGGTGAACCAAGGAGACTTGACGCCATCCTTGCCCGCTACACTGGTCACCGCGCGCTGGTAGTCCGGATCTTTCTTGAGCTGAGCCAGAGTGCCAGGCTGAACCAGCAGGACGTAGTACTCCTTCCCGCCAGCCATGAGCGGCTTGATGTAGTTGGTCTTGGCGTAGGCCACCGCATCCACCACCATCTTGTAGCTGGCAGCGCAGTCGGTGGTGACGGCGGTGGTGTCGCCAGCGGCCAAAGAAGTGCCGTTCCACAAACGGTGACGCTTCGACGAGGGGGCGGACACGTCAGCTGCGAAACTTAGATTTGGGAACGGCGAACCGGTACGCGGACGACCATCGTTGTGGAAGGCATAGGAAATGCCCGACAACGTCAGCAGAGCCAGCTGGTCACAGCGGTTGCTCAACCAGTAGGCCAAACGGCTCTTGGCCATCTCGCGGAAATTGATGACGGTCTTCTGATCCGCCATTTTGCCCTTGTTGCGAACCTGGTGACTGATCAGGTCGATGTTGATGACCTGGGCGTAGGACATCATTTCTTCTTCGTTGCCCTCCCGCTCATCGTCACCAATGACGCCGTCTTCAACCAGGTCGGCAACCAGATGCATCAGAACCTGCTCGCCCTTCTCGGTGCGCGTCAGCTCGGTGATGCGCTGGATCATGGCGGTGTCGCCAGTACCCAGGAATTTCTTGATGAACATCTGATCGCGGGCGGCACTCCACACATCGCGCGACCAGACGATTTTCTGCTGCGGGGTCAGCCGCGCAAAGTTGGTAACAGCCATGAGCTGTACTCCTGTCGTCGTTGAACACTGTCGTTTGCGGGATGTGTCGCCACCCAGGCGGGAACGGGCGTTGTGGCGTGCCCGGGACGCTGCAGCTTTACGCCCTGCCGGCGAGGTACGCTGTGACTCAGCGAGCGAGCATCAGACGATGCGGGGTAAAACAGGCGACCCAAGCGGGCCACCTGCTATCGAGTTGATGTGACTGAACCGGTTTGTCAACCGACGAAGTCACCTCGGGCCTTACGCTTCTCAGACTCAGACAGATTATCGAACTCGTCCTCAGACAGGTTCTCGTAGTCGATGCGGTTGGCACGCTCACCAACACCTTTGTCGCGTGCCGGAATCTGCTTCTCACGATCAAGGTTGCGAGTGATCTGATCGGCAGTCAGGCGCTGCTTTTCCTTCGCCGGCAGATCAGCTTCCTCTTCGGTTTCGGTGTGCCCGTGCAGCTTCGCCACTCGGTCTGCCGCCTTGGTCAGCGCTTCCGCCAAGCCCATGCCGCGATCCACATAGGCATCACGCAGGGCAATCACCTCTCCCACCGCCTCTTCATCCAGATCAGGCGAGTTGCCATCGAGGAAGCTATACTTGGCTGCAGCCTGGGCAGCAGCCTTCTCAAACTCAGCTTTGGCTTGCTCCTGCCGCTGCTCTTCCATGCGTGCCTGATAGCGGGCCTCCGCCTTCTCGTCGGCCAAGCGCTCCAGCTCGGCACGCTCAGCGGCTCGAATCTCGGCCCGGATCTGCTTCGCCTTATCGCTGTCACCCTCATACATCGCTTCATCAAGCCGAGCGTCAGCATCTTCGAAGTCAAAGCCTGCCGGCTCTTCCTTGGCCGGCTTGTCCTGTGGCGCAGGTGCCGCGCCTTTCGCACGGGCCAGCTCCTCCTCCAGACGCAGCCGGGCCTCGCGCTCAGTCTTCAGCGATTCGTTCACCTCGTTGAAGCGGGCATGCGGGATCATGCGGGGCTTCTCTTCCTCCCCAGCCAGCTCCCGCAGCACATCAGGATCAAGATCGTCCTGCTTTCCGGCCTGGTCGTCAGCGCCATCCTCCTGCCCATCGCCGCCACCAGCGTCAATCTCTTCATCCAGATCATCGTCATCGAGCAGATCGGGGCTCACTTCATCGCCGCGATCTTCCAGTTCCAGTTCCTGCTCCAGCTCTTCGTTCTCAATACTCATGGGATGCCCCCTCGTTGTGATTACTTATCAGCCAGCGATTCCATTCTGGCGATTTCCTCCTTGGCCAGCTTCCGCACAGCGGCCATGCGCTTTGCATCCTTCTGGATCTTCTTTGCCTCGGTCAGCGTGCGCAGATCGCTCTCGGCACGCCATTTATTCTCATCAGCGCTCAGCTCAGCTTTCGCCATGTCACATCACTCCGTCGGTTTCAGGTGTTCGGATGCCCTCGTTGAGCCCGGTGCCAGGATTGGCAGGGGTCAACGGGTCGTAATTGGTGGGCGCCATCTCGGCAACGTCTGCGGTGGGCGCTGCGCCGTCATATTCAGGAACAATCGGCGCTGCGTCCTTGTCCTCGAACCCGGCAGAGCGCAGCAGCCCGTCAGCCAGCGGTGACGTGGCGGGCGTGGTCGCGATGACATTGGCCGCCTGCATAGCGCTGTACATCGCCTCGACAGACTTGCTGACGCCCTCGTTGCGCATCTTGTCCGCCTGGGCCTGGGTCAGCGCCACCTTGGCCTCGATCATTGGGTCTTTGCCCTGCTCCCCCATCGCCTCGATGATTTCCTGCTTGTGCGACAGGTTGCTGTAGCGCAGCACGAACGGCCACGGGATCGGAGCGCCCTTCTCCAGCAGCTCCAGCGCCTGGACAAACTGCGAGTTCTCGAAGGTGACCTGCATGGGCTGCTCGCTGACCACGACGTCGTACTCACCAATGGTCAGGTCATTCAAGATCTGATCTTCGGCAGGCCAGTTCAGCTGGATATCTTCAACCGTGGCCTTGCCCATAACATCGGTGCCGGCTATGCGCTCGATGCGCGGCATGTCATAGAAGGTCTGGATCAGCATCAGCATCCGCTTGGCCAGCAGCCGGCGGGTGTGAGCCAGGTTATCGAGCGGCACAGCGAGCTGCTGCTGCGCGGCGTGCTGGCGGGACTGAATGGCAATGCCCGATGTTTCAGCGCTGCGCTGGCCCATCATGGCCTCGTTAATGCCAGTGGCCTGCTCCAGCAGCAAAGAGCTGCGCTCAACCATCCGGTCAAGGCCTTGTGGCACCTGGTTGGGCTGGATCTTGCGCGGCATCCTCTCCGGCGATGTATCGTTCTTCAGCTCGATATGCAGGCCGGTTTCTGCGCCTCGATCCTCAAGCTCGTCCGTCCGCATGTTGTTGATCGTGTTCGCCCAGGTGATCCAGCCGGAGTTGGCTGTGGTGTTGATCACATGCAGGAACTGGCTCAGCGTCTTGTTCAGCAGCTGCTGCGGGCCGGCGGCGTTATCAACCAGGCCGCGACTGACGCCGCGTCGGAAGAAGGGGAAGAATGGCACGACCGTGAAATGCTGGAATGGCGACCAATCATCATGCAGCACATGGTTCATGGTGCTCACCACCCAGCGCACGCGACGGACCCGGCGCTTGGTGCGCACGCCGCCCTCTTCCAGCATCGCAGCAACCCGCTCCTCGGGAATGCTCTCGATCACCCGGATGTCGCCGGTGCCCGTGATGATGCAATCCGCCTCGGCCATCTGCCACGCCTGGCGATCGATGATGCGTACCCGCTTCTGCCCATCACCGATACTGATCTCACCCATTCGGTCGTTGAAGCCGGTATTCGAATCGCCAAACTTGTTGCGGCCCTCGTCTTCGCTATCGTCGCCGAAGTCCTCTTCATCCGGCGATTCCGCTTCCAGCTTGCGCCGCGCCTGCGTGCCATACAGCCGCTCGATCTCTTCATAGGTCAGCCACTTGGTGATGATGACGTCAGCCCAGTCGTCTGGGTCGTAGCTCTTCGCGTCCGGGTCAGGAATGACATCAAGCGGGTCCAGCGTCTGCAGGGCAATCTCGCCCAGTATGGTGTCCCGGTAACTGATGCTCAGCTCGAAGTACCCGCGCTGCTGGATCAAACCATCGGCATATACCTGGGTCTCGCTCCAGTGCAGGCCGATATTGTCCGCAACCTGCATCGCCAGCTTGGACAGCACCCCGGCCAGATCCTCGGTCGCTTCCGAGTTGCGCGGGCTGTACGTGATGTCCATGCGGTTGGCGATCTGATAACCCAGCGCCGTATTGATCTTGGGCAGGATCTGGTTGAACTCGAACGCCGGTTTGCCGGCCTCGGCCAGGGCCTGCTTGTCCTCCTGCGACCACTGCAGGCCACCGCCTAGGTACATGCCTTCCAGCACCCGCGCCTGTCGGCAGTACTCCCGGTGACCGCGCTCGCGCCCATACTCGTAACGCTGCCAGTTGCGGTGCGCAAGCTGACGCTCATCGATGGTGTTCGGCTGATCGCCTTTGTCTGTCATGTCATGCACTCATAGCGGATTTGCGGCGGCGACTGCGCAGCAGCTTGGCGCGCCAGTCCTCGGTATGTTGATCGTCAGCGGCCACCGGCTCGGCAAAGGTCAGCGCCAGTGCATCCCCGTCATCCGGCGAGCGGCCCAGCTCCTTCTTGATCTTCTCCTTCTCGATCAGCTTCAGCTGGCCATTGGAGCTGTACTTGTCGCGACTCGCAGAGGTCAGGTCGCCATGCAGCTGGTCATCATCAGGAATGCTGGGCGTGATCTCGTCGCACACCCATTCCCCCATGTCGCCCCACATCTCGGCGCGCTTGTTGAAGTACTTGCGGTCATCGCTCGCCCTGGAACCGAAGTTCACTGCCGTGACGCGATCGCCGAACCCCAGCTCAACCAGCCGGTCATAGATGCCGGCACCCAGGCCACCGATGTCGATGAACATCATGCGTATGGTTTTGTCATCGGTGAGCATGCGTGCGGCATGGCCAGCAACAGCCATGGTGTCGCGCACATCAATGCGCTCGATGCCCCAGGCAACGCGGCCTTGCCGGTGAATGAAAGTTGACGTGTCGCCGCCCCGCGCCGGGTCGAGCCCGACAACGTGAGCGCCGATGCGCTGCATGTGCGCCGCATTCTGCTTGCGGGCCTTCTGGACCTTGAGGGTATTGATCAGCGCCTTGTGGCCGACCTTGAGGAAGGCCATATCCGGCGTGGCCGGGTACTCCTGGTTGAACCAGTCCTCGTCGCCAGTGAAGTCGGTTGCGATCTTCATCTGACGCCAGGCCATCTGCTCAAGACTGAGGTCGAAGGCTTCCATGTACTCACGGTCTTCTTCGCTCAGCTCGAAGTCGGCAGGCACCTCGCGCTGGTACCCGGCTTCGATGAACCACGGAATGAACACGGGCATGTAATCGGATTTGCCCGCTACGGCCATGGTCCACATCGAATGGAACATGTTGCCCAGACCATTTGCGGTGGTCTCCATGATCCCTTCGGTACCCGGCTCCAGCGGCAGGGTCTGGCCCAGACCGGCCATGATCTTCTCGGCGTTGGGCCAGAACGCGGTCTCGGATCCATGCAGTAACTGCACTGTGTCGGATCGACCGGCGTTCTTTGAGCCCGCTGTAGCCACTCGGTAATCACTGCGCAGCCCGCCGAAGCTCAGGCTGTTGGCGCTATCGCTCTTTGACTTGGGCTTCAGGACGGGATCGGCCAGCTCATGGTATGTCTTCACCATGCCGAACAGGTTCTGCGTGGCAGCGTCCATGTGCGTGATGATCTGGCAGCGGGTACCGAAGGTGGTGGTCACCCGCTTATAGAAGCGCGCGGCAATATAGGTAGAACACCCCTGTTGGCGGCCTTTGAGCACCAGAGCGCGAACCCAGCCCTTCTCCGCCAACTGCTTTTCCAGCGCGACGTGCAGGATGCGCTGTGTGTCGTTCCACTCGAACGGCACGATCTTGCCGGCCTTCGTCCTGATCTTCAGGTTGACGCGGCAGTACAGCTCATCATCATCCAGCAGCTGGGTCAGCATGGCGTCAGCGCTCATAGCGTCATCCTCGCCATCTCGTCGCTCACTCGCTCAACAGCGCGAACCACCTGGCCAGTTGTGCGCAAATTAAACATCCGCCACACGACAGCACCCCGCGTTGCCTGCAGGGTGACCAAGCCGTCGTTTTGTGGAGTGCATTGCCAGGTAATCATTTCTACCCATCGCTGATTGGATGGGCATGAAGCTATGTGACTGAATCGCAGACGCAAGACCCTACTTGCCCATCAACCGGGCCAGCCGCTCCTCGTACGTTTCTTCCATGTTGGTCTCGTCCAGGTTGTAAGCCTGGCGCTCCAGCGCTACCAGGTTCTTCGCCGCGGTGGTCAGGTCGCGGATGGTTGCAGCGTGGGTTGGCAGGGATATCGCCCTCTTCATTCTGCTGCGCCGCGCTGTCGTATCATCATCGGCGGTCTCATCGTCAATCGCCCCCTCGATCTCATCCCTGTTCTGCGCAGCATCCATCAGCTGGCCCATCAGCATGCCTACCAGATCGGCGGCCGTGCGAATGTCCTTGCGGTGGGTGCGAACTACCTGTGCGCCAGTAGCAGCAACGACATCGACGATTTCATTGTCCCTCGCCTTGGGGTCTCGTACCTCCCCTCGTACCAGCGTATCTCGTACCTTAGCCCGCACCTTGGCCGTCAGGTCTCTTGTCCACCCTTCGGCCTTGGCCCGCTTGCGTATGGCCCCCTCGGAGACGCCATACTTCTTGCCCAGCATCACGTTCGACAGTTGGTTGGCGCGATACTCAACCTCAATAGCCTCCCAGTCCGTCTCTCGCTTATCCACTCCGGACTCCCGCCTTTTCGATTATCCTTTTCCATACCGCGCCGTGCTCCTCCAGTCTTCCCAGGGGAAGCCAGATGGCACCGGCCAATCTGCAGGCCTCGTCGATATGCAAAGACTCATTCCCCGTCATATCTGCGGTGACCATCACGCGAACACCCTTCAGAGATCTGCCGTACCCCAGCTGCGCGGCATACGACATCGCCTGACCTATGGCGGTGAGCACAAGGCGCGTATCTCCACCCCTCTTTGCCTCCAGCACCGTTGCCGTCCCGTCTGCATGGAATAACACAAAATCCGCCCTGCCCCGTGGAAGCGGAAACTCACGCTCATAGTGAAGCACCTCAGGAAGCCCGGCAGCCTCCCCAAAAACGCCTTGATCAAGAAGCACAGTGACCAGCTGGGAAACACCAGCCTCGCCCCTCTTGAATTTGCCATGACTCTCCAGCAAAGCCATTGTCTCCCCGAGGCCGGAAATATTCTGCGTCATCGCACCGCCCTCATACCCTGGCGCCTGGCCTTGATCATCGACCCACGGCCCTGCTCGATGCAGATAGCCATAACCTTCAGTGCTTCGGAAACAATGCTGCCCATGACGTTCCACGGGGCAAGTGCATTGCCGTCGTTGAGAACTTCAGTCGTGCCGTCGGGGCGCAGAGCGCTGATCTCGATGCGCCACTTGGGCATCTTGAGGCCTACGCCCTTGAGTGGCTTGGAGATGCGCAGCTGATACTCGCCCAGGCCTTCCACTGGCTCGGAATGAATCAGCAGACGGGGCTCAGTGAACACCTTGTTGATGTCCGCCCCTTCGTACCGGCTTGCGATTGCAGCAATCAACGACTCATTCATGCCGCATCCTCCAGTGCCTGCCTGCGTCCTGCCTCAGCTCCGGCTGCTTTGCGGGTCTTCCATAGATCAGTGACCGTCAGCGCGTGCTCCGCCATGCCTGGATGCATGCGATACGGATGAACAGTGCCGGGCTCTGGCTGCGGCTCGCGCTTGCTGGCCACCAGATACTCCATCACGCCGTACTGTCGCCGCTGCTGGTGGTCAAAGTGCGCTCCAACAATGAACAGGGTATGCCCGGCTTTGACTTCGCCCGGTCGGTAAGTCTTTCGCTTTGACATTGGTTGCCCCCTCTGTCGTTTATTTACAAACAGTTGCCACCCATTCCTGCAGCCCTGCCAGCGCCTTTTCTGTGTGAATCAGCTGGCCTCGGAGGGTGAAATAATCTTGTCGAGCAATGGAAGTGAGCTCGGCTGTTGCTCCATCATCCACGCCGGCGGTGCCGGTGGTGTCGGGCACTCCGGCGGGACATACGGCTGCGACGTGCAGCCGACGCTTCCCAGCAGCAACATCAGCAGCAAGGCGATCAGTTTCGGCTTCGGCGGCGGACAGCTCAGCGGTGTGTCGCTGGTCGATCTCGGCAGCATCGGAGGCGAGCTCACGCTGCAACCTCAGCGTAGTGCGCAGGCTGCTTGCCTGAGCCGTCGCAATATCGCGCTGACCGGAAACCTTGGTAATCGTCTCGGCCTGCCGATCTGTCTGCCACCAGAGCAGGCCCACTACCAGCAACAGGGCCGCGATCACGCTTGATAGGATTCGACTCATTGCGCAGCCCCTCCAGGCATAGCTCCTGCTCAGCCTCACGACGGCGCACCAGGCCATTCAAGACACGGCCTCCGGCATACACCCAGCGGGGCAATTCATTGCACGCACCGACCAGGTCACCCGCCTTGGCCTTTCTCAGCAGGGTGGATGACTGGAACGCACCGGCACCCACGTTGTAAACAAAACTGCCCAGGGCGGCCCGGGTCGCTGGAGGCAGATCAGGTAGCTGGTGGTCAACTGCTGTCAGAGCCTTTCCCAGATCCTGCTGCAATAGCGCTTCGCACTCGGCAGCACTGCGGGCCTGCCCTACCTTCGCGCTGGCGGTGTGGCCATAGCAGACCGTGGGAATACCCACTGGATCCACATAACCAATCAGCTCTCGCCCCTCGAAATAACCCACGACGGACACTGCCATTGCCAGAGAGCCGGCAATCAGCGACTTCCTGACAATGTTCATTTCTCACAATCCGTTTTGCCCAAGCGCCAGTCGCGGAGCATCTTCCGGTACTGCGGGATCAGCAGCAGCACCTGCGCCAGCATGTACAGCGCAGTCAGCATGTACGCGATATCGGACCAATTCACTGCGCCGGTCGCCCCTGTAACTGCAACAGCAACGCCGGGAGCTGCTTTTGCTCCGGCAATCGCGGCGTCCTGCGCCATCTGCTGTTTCATCGATCTCATCTCCACACCCTTCCTTGCCCCACTTCGAACGCTATGTGACTCAATCGCTCTTGCAACCCCTGGCCAGTCACATCAACTGAACTCTGAATTCATACGAGGAGGCGGTCATGCAAATCGACCACATGCAGGACGATGTTTTTATGAGTGTTACAGAGGCAATGGCTTTGGCTGGCGAGGCGATGGAAAGCGGCACTACCGAAACGCTGCTGGTGATCTCCCTGTCTGAGCAAGGTGACAATGCCGTGCTCGGTGGCGATACCACGACCGACACGATCGAGCGACTGCAGGCCTTACTCGAGCAGCTTGCTGAGCGGTCCATGGAATCGCCGGAGGTGCTTCATATCAGCGCTTAGACATGCTCCATCCCTTCATGTAGGTGTTTTCACGCAGCCCTGGCTTCAGGGCTTGCGCCCAACTGTCCCCGCGCATTCTCCGCATCTTCACCGTCTGCCACTTCAGGCCGCGTTCCTTTGCCCAGACCATCGCAGCTTTGGTTTCCCCATCCAGTGTCACCGGCTGAGCCGCGGCACAGACCGTCTCGCGCTTCGGCATCCTTGGCAGCGGCTCAAAGCACAACAGCAATTGCTTCACCGTAGGTCCCTCCCCCGAAAGCGCCCCCTCACTCACAAACATCACGCCTTTGGCTTGCCCTGGGCTGGCTCTGCGTCCAGCGGCACAATGCGGACCTCCACTCTGGGAATATCCGCGTAACGCTTGGCCAGCATCACGTTGACCACCTGGGTGTCATCACGCCAGACGATGCCGTTGAGCGCATCACAGACAGCCTTGAGGCAGTTGTCCGCGTCACACTTCACGGTCGGCATGATTTCTCCCTGCAGCGCCCCTTCACGCCGCTTCTTCGACCACGACATTGGAACGGTATGCATCATGCTCATCTCGAGCAGCACGGGCCCTTGCAGCAGCGCACGGCCGCCCATCGACTCAGCCGCGGCCATAGCGATGAGATTTTCATAGGCCACCGTCTTCGCTGGCGTGTACATCCGCGCATGCCCGCCGACCCTGCCCACCCGGGGGCGCCCTTTGCCTTGAGGGTTTCCCGGTACCACAAACGTGACCGGCTTCATTGGCTTCCCCCAAACAGCCGCCCCATGAGCCTGCCCAGCCATGAGTTGCCCCACGCCTTCTCGGGCTCCGCCTGCTTGCGCTGAACCAGTCCGGCTTGGTATCCATCGCGATACCAATGCAGAAACGGGTGGCGCTCCCATCGAAACGGATCACCTGCGACAGCGTCCCTCATGCCCAGCTCGTAGGCTGACCGCTTGCGCTGCGACGTCTTGCTCATGCCCTCGCCTCCCCGCCGTCACGCTTGATCCCCATGCGCGCCAACAGCAGTCGCCGAGCATCTGCCCCTGACGTCGGTATGCCCTGCTCCTCGATGCGCTTGTGCAGCTGCTGCTCGGCGTACTCCTGCGCACGCTCGGCTTCGGTCTTCTGGCTGTCGTGGCCGATGCCGATGTGCACCTCGGATTCCAGCGGCTGGCCGTTCTGGGCGCGTTGGAAAACGATCCGGTAGTTGCGATCAAAAATCTGCTGCAGCGATCGGTCGTTGAGTCGGGCCTGGCGCAGCTCGTAAATGCCGGTCAGCTTTGCAGCCACTCGAACGGCCTCGTGCTCGTAGCGCCCTTCCAGTGCCTGGTGCCACGCAGCAACCGCAGACGGCAGTCCGGGAACGTGCAGACACATGGCGCGGAACTCAGGAGCTGACGGAGGCCAGCCCTCGTCAGTGCCGGCACGCTCGACCAGAACGCCCAGACCATTTGCGATCTGCTGGCCGTTCAGCCCACCGAGAACTGACGCCCAGGCATGATCCTGATCAGCTGACACGCCAACACTCCCCGTCCAGCGGTGACCGTACATCTCCGTCATTTTCATCCAGAGCTTGTCCAGGAGTGGTTGCCGCAGTTTCACGGGCCTGTCGTTCGGCAATGGCTTGCTTGACGCGGTCGACAGCTGATCGCGGGCGATTGGAATTACGTTGCTGACGTGCTGGGGATCCTTCGGCTTGTCGGTCATGGCCGTTACTCCTGGCGCTTGTGCGCTTGATGGTTTGCGCAAGCGAGTGTTCCCACTGCCCTTGCGATTGATGTTTGTCAGGGCGATTGATCCAGTAGCTGCGGAATTCACCCAGCGCATCAGCTGTCAGGCTGGCAGCAGGGATTCCGTTGCGGATGGCAGTTGCGTTCCAGCCTTGGGGGGTGGGCTGCCAGGTGTCACCCATTGCGAAGCGCTGCTGCACGAACTCGGCCTGGACTGGGTCTGGCTCGAATGGATCTGGTTCATGCGCGCGTTGAGTAGTAGAGGGAAGACCGGACTCCGGAGGTATGTTCACTTTCAGTGTGTCGGGTCTGTCGTCTTCAATGTTCAGATCATCCGTGCAACCCGCGTCAATGCTGGCGTTGGCACTGTTCAGATGGCTGTTCACTTCGACTGTGCACTTACTGTTCACTTTATTTCGGACGGATTTATCCCGCGATGCGTAAACCAGCTGAAAAATCAGCTGCTTCGCCCCCTTGTTCGTTGCGGTATCACGTGTGACGAGACCTGCTCTTTCAAGCCATTGGACGGCCCTGCGCAGCTCGTTGATGGTGGGTGCTCCACCCTTGATGCCCTGGTGGGGCTCGACATACAGCTCTTCAGAAATGGACTGGTACGATATGCGCCGCTTGACCCCGACAATGCCGCTCGCGTAGTCCATGAACGGCCTGATGCCGAACACATAGACCTCACGCGCCAGCATGGGTAACCCCCGCAGCGCCTCACGCTCATCGTCATTGATCTGGAAGGTGGCCACGTATCAATCCCACCCCAGCGGGCCCGGCCGCTTCTTTTCAGCCTTCAGCCCCAGCTCAGCCAGCGTTTCCAGCGAATGAAGGTATTCAGCGTTCACCACCATGGCCGACTCTGGCACCAGCTGCAGACCGAGCAGTGCAAGTACCTTGCACCAGCGCTCAATATCGCCTTCCTTCCAGCGGCTGACAGTGGACTCGTTTACGCCGACCGCCTCGGCCACCGCTCGCTGCCCTACCGATGCAAGCTGCTGCAAGATCAGCGCCTCAAACTCCCGTGCCCTTGCGTTTTGTTCTTGGCTTAATTGCTTCGACATACACCGCTCCAGGAGGCAAGGCGTAAAGCACCAGGAAGCAATCGCTCGAATAGGCGCAGCGATGTCTCCCGCTCGAGATTTTTTGTGGGCATGTCAGGCCACGCCTCTGCGAACTTGAGATGGGAATGGGCGCAGCTCCTGGGCTTCAAAAGTTCCGTCCGGCAAAACGGTAACCACGATGGTTCTCTCTGCGCTTAGCGCTTTGCTGATCGCGGGCGAGCTCACCCCGAGGGCCTTCGCGACAAAGGTCTGTCCTTTTTCAGCGACAAGATCTGGCAGTGGTATTTGGGTCATCACGAACACCTCAAAAATCATTAACAAAACAATATTAACCGGCGGTTAGCAATAAGACAACACCGGCGGTTTCTTCCAGACATTAACCAACGGTTATAGAGTCAGTCCATGAGCAAGAAAAAACCTTTATCCGAAGAGCAGCTTCAGGAGTGCGCACAGGCGCACCGCATTTTTCTGGAAAAGAGAAATGCGCTGAATCTGAGTCAAAAAAAGATTGCGGATGAGGCCGGGATTAGCGCTCCCGCCGTGAACTTCTACTTCAAAGGGGTAAATCCTTTGAACATCCAGTTCGCCATGGTGCTTTCAAAAATGCTGGATGTTCCTGTGTCCGATTTCAGCCCTCGTCTGGCTTCCGAGATCGAGCAGATTGCAGAAGCATCGAACAATAAAAAGGAGGCCAAGGAGAGCAATGTGGTCACTGCTGATTTCTCCCGAAAGGCACGGGAAGGCGAGATAGACATACCGCAGTTCGACGTGCGCGGAGCCATGGGTAGCGGTCAGCTGCCGAACGATTACGTCGAGATCATTCGGCACGTCACGATGCATAAGTCACACCTCGACTTGTTGGGCATCACCTACACCAGCGCAGCCAACCTGGCCATCATCACCGGATGGGGTCAGAGCATGGCCGGCACAATTAATCACGGCGAGCCCGTATTTGTTGACCGCGGTATCACCCAGTTCATCGGTGACGGGGTCTACGTTTTCACTTGGGACAACCTGGTCTACATCAAGCGCGTCCAGAAAGTCAGCAAAACCCATTTCAGGATCATTTCCGATAACCGCGATAACGACCCTTTCGAGGTGCTGATTACGGATGTGGTTTTCCACGCCCAGGCTCTGCTGGCCTGGAATGCGAAGAAGCTGTGATTGGGAAGTATGAGGTGTTTTGAGGGCGACGGGTCGAACGCTTCTCAGCTATGAGCCCGTATTCAAATGCCATGAATTGACAGCGATAGGCGGATATTGACGTTCCAGGCTGGGATCAGCCGATTCGCGGGATAGCGATACAAGGTTATTGACGCCTAATCAGTGCTGCAGGCATGGCGTTCGCAAAGGGTATAAATATTTTCTGTAAAGTGCTCTTAAGGAGACTGTTGTGAAGAAAGGAATTCTGGCTGTTTGTGTCGCGTCTGCGTTTCTTGTTGGCTGTATTGAGAAAAAGCTGAGCCCCGAAGAGCTTGCGGTGGTATCCGCTCTGCAAGAGCAGCTAGAGCTTACACAGGAGGCCATCTCAGAAGCATCTACTCAGGATGCGCGCTATTCCGGCGGCCTGATTAAAGGGTTGATCGGCGTGCGACTCGAAGTCCTAAAAACCAACGAAGCCCTGATACAGCAGCGGATACATGCGATTGAGGGACGCGGCCCGGTCAAGACCCAAACCTTGGTCACTGCCACTGATTCGGTACTTGCAGAAACACTCAGCCAAGAGCTTTCACAGGCTCGAGCCGAGATCATGCTGGCAAAGGCGGAAGCCTCGGCTTATTCAGGCGGCTTGATTGGTGTGATGAAGGAATCTGCCGTGGCAACAAAGCAGAGCACGATTGCCATGCTTGAGCAACGCTACCTATCTGCAAAGTACGGCCTGTTGCCCCCCGCTTTCGCTAGCCAATCTGCCGAGCCATTGTCAGGAACAGGTCGTGAAACGCCACGCCCCGCTGCGGCAGAGCTGAGTCCGCCAGCGGACGGTCCATTCGGCTTGGCAAAAGGGCTATCTGTTAGCGACATCGAGGCAATGATAGGCACGGCTTTGCCCCTTGTAGATGGCAACCAGAATCTCTACAGCTCGACTACCGCGCCCAAAGAGAACGCGGCATTCGAGACGTACGCGATGGTGATCTCTCCAGTAGCAGGGCTCTGCCAGATAAGAGCTGTAGGGAAAGACATTTCAGCCAATAGCTTTGGCTCTCAAATCAGAACGGCTTATGACGGCCTGCAATTAAGCCTCACAAATGTCTACGGAGTCCCGGAAACTTTAGATCGACTGCTGCCAGGTAGCATATGGAAAGATCCTGACGACTGGATGATGGCCTTGCACAAGGAAGAGCGATACCTTGTGTCTGAGTGGGAGGCTAACGAGGCCTCGCCTTTGCCCAATAATATCCAAAGAATTGTGCTCACGCCTCGGACCACCAGCGGATCAAATGCCTACCTCTTTCTCCAGTACAGCTTTGACAACGATGAATTGTGTCGCCAGGAAATCGAAAGCAAGAATCGTGAGTCGCTGTAAGGCATCCATGCCCGCGTGCTGCTGCCTCGCGGTCGCAGAAGCTGTGATCGTATAGATAAAACTGCCTTAGCCTTTAGGAATTAATAACAACATAGGAAGCAATAAAATGGCGAAGTTAAAGTTAAGCAAATACTACACAGCGGTGAGGGCTGCCCAGTATGACTTGCTTGCCCTAAATGAGCTCGAGGCCGCGCGAAAGAAAAAAATTGCGCCGATCATATCCGCAAGAGGCAACTCAGCCAAGATCGTAGAGTCGTTTGTTGAAAAATGGGGCGCAACTCCTTGCTGGGTAGACGTGTCCCGTTTCCCTGCCGACATTCAGAGTCCTCTTGCTAGCAAACTCAATGACCCGGCGAAGAACTTCGGAGCAAAAGAAAAGTTCTTTGGGGATCTTATGAAATCTAACCCCGCCATCCAACCTGTTGTGGGGTTCAACTCCGGAGACAGCACCCGCAGCATCGTACAATTCACTCTCAAAATGTTGCAAGCAGCGCAGAGTGTTTTAATAAGGATCGAAGGCAATGATAAGGTTTTGGATAAAAATATAAGCCATGTCCGAGCAGTGCTGAACTCTATTTCAGATGATGACTTTAAGCGGATCGCTATTGTCGTTGATCGCGGCAACATAACTTCACAGCCCTCATTGCAGGAGGGGAGCTCGGTGAGGCGCTGCATGGAGCTGCTGGAAGATTTCCCCGTCGAAAATGTGATCACGCTGAGCACTTCATGGCCTGACGAGAGGCCTGAGCGCGGCATAAGCGCGCGTCCACACTGCATAGATCCAGGCTGGCAAGCGCAGTTACATAAAATGTTCTCTCAAAAAGCCACTTTTGCCTACGGCGATTACGCTGCAACCAACCCTATCAAAGATCTACTCGACGGTTATGATCCTACAAAAATGGCTCAACCCATACCTTTTGCCGGTTACTTCATTCCTCTTTATTGGCATCAAGAGCGGCTGGGCGCAGGCGGCGAGAACGAAAAGTTTCGAGATATAGCTAAGGTTTTCCAGAGCTTGCCTGGCTATCACGGCGATCCGTTCTGTTGGGGCACTAAAGAAATTGCCGCGATCGCTTCAGGCAAAAGAGCGAACCCGGGCAACATGGCTTACTGGAATAAAATCCGTATAAACCAGCATGCATCTGCCATGTTACAAGCGCTGGAGAACGGTTTGCTATCTGATCTGGTTAGACCACCAGAAGAAGATGATCTCGATGACTTAATCTAGCCGCCTTGCTTTAATATTGCTCAGCACATGAGCGCGAATAATATCAATGCTTAGCGATTGGGATACTATCTCACGAAGTACAGACTTAGTGTCCCTGCTTTTGAAGCTCAAATTATTATCAGCGCAAAGAGTTTCTAACTCTTCTCGCCAAAGTAAACCACTGAGATCATATGAATTTAATTGTTTGTGCGCGCTAGCCTTTCGTACTACCGCCATCCCTCCCAAATCGTCAACAAGGATAATCCCAGCTTCTTTTGGGGTAATAGGCAACGCCTTTTCGAGGTGTTTGCTATGAGTGCAAAGCCAGATCTCATCAAACACCCGGAAATATGCCTCACATTGGCTAGGCCAGCGATACAGAGAATCGTTTCCGCTCTTTATCTCAAACCCAACGAGGCGGCCATTGGCCAGCGCCAAGTCTGCTCTGAAAGTTTTGTCTGGGGCTTTGACTTTCGTGCGATTTGAGAAACCAAACTCATCAATAAGGACATCGTTGACGCTTGGCCTCATGTGCGTTTCTACCCATGAGCGCAGGTTCAGACGAATTTCATTCGGACCAAACACTTCGTCCTCCTCTTTTTCCGGTCGGCATTATAGACAGACCGGTCGCGACCTGCCAACCATGGCGGGCCTATGTGTAGGCAATATGGCATACAGTGATCTAGTACGCTAGTTGAGCCTCCCCGCTGGTTTTTTTACGCCCACCTTTCCCGCCCCTGCCTTCATCCTTGCTTGTCGCTGACCGCCAGTCTCTGCCGCCTCAACCGACCCAACAGCATCCCACCCGACACTCCAGCCCACACCACCCCCACCAATGCGAGCGCAACCAGCATGCCCAGCTGGTCGATCGGCAGAAATAACGCTGCCCCGGCGGAAAGAACCACTAGATAGGCTGCAGGCAATAGATGCCAGATAAGCAGCCTCATGCTTTTCTTGTCCATACCCCCTCCTTTGTTTAACCCAAATCTATCAGCCGGCCGAGCCCCCTGCCCGCTCGCTGCGCTGAAACGTGACGGGCTTCGCGTGTGGATTGGGTAACGGCTCACAGTTCGAGTCACTTCTCCGAAACTGACCGCGAGCCTCCTCGCTGCTTAACCGCAAATTAACCGCCCGACGCAATTTAATTAACCGCCGGTATTGACATATGAGAAACCGGCGGTTAATAATCAATCCCGACAGCGCAGAGCACCGCGCCAGCCAGAACACCGGCACCGCTCTTTAAAAACGAAGACCCCTCTGCAGTCCCGACAGCGCGAGAGCGTTGAGCGACCGAGGATAAACAGACTGCTAGTGCCGGTGACACCGGATAGCGTGGGGAGAAACCCCACCTTGCTCAAGATCAAGCGTGACGCTAGCTGTATCGGCGTAAGCGGGTCGAGGGTAAGCACCAAAGCAGCTCCCTGCCGGATGCCTGAGATGAGGGCGCAGTACCGGCACAGTAAGCCGAGGTGACACATGACAACGCAGCAATGAAATCAACGCCCAGCCGCAGGTGGCGAGTAACAGCGGAGTAGAGTTTCCTCGTGCCGCTTCTGTGAGGCGGCACCGGGAAAACCCAAAAGGAGCCCTTATGACCAATCAGAATAAAATCAAGGCGGCCGCCGTCGGCGCAGCCTGCGGTGCAGCTTGCGGCTTGGCCGGCATCATATTTTTTGTCGGGCTGGCCAATACAATCAGCTTCATTCTTCGTGAGGCTGGCAAGGCGCTGGGCTGCGGCTAACTCCGGCGCTCCATTACAGAGATGCCGGCGCGCATGCTCAAGAGTATTGCAGCGAGAGCGCAAACAACTCGCTCAGCCGCACTGCTGGCAACAACGAACCTGTAAGTCAGTCCCGCTAACCCAGCCACCACTAAAGCCAAGAGGAGTGAATGCCTGACCATGAGCGACAATAAAGGAAAGCCACTGCGCCCGAGCCTGTCAGCTGTGCTGCTGATAGTGGTCGGGATTTTTGTGGCGATCCAGACCCTACCAATGAACGACGGCTGGTTTCTGTTATTCGGCATTATCCTGGCTGGCCTCATTCTCTTGCTGGCTGCCCAGCTTGTCGGAAGATTCCGAAAATAGTACCACTTCACCGCTCCAACGGATGCGGCTCGGCTCGCAACTGTCAGCCGTCGGGTATCCATACCGGCACGCTCTGCTCACGACGGAGCAAGGCGCACTGCGAGCTAATCCGTAGCCAGGGCTGTGATACCCCTTTCCCGGCTCATCACCGGGGCGATTCGATGCGACTGGCCCACGTCACGGGCCTCCCCTTTGGATTGCATCGGAGTGTGACTGTAACCGGTCATACCCCGCTGCAATTCCGCAGCACACAGTTGGTGTATTTCGCGATCCAGCACCTGTGTTATCGACTTGACGGCTGCTTCCTCAGCCGTCTTCCCCGCCCCGGTTCGCCGGGGTTTTTTATCAGCAGCCACCGGTAATCACGCATTAGCCAGTGGCTACTCAATGAGGATTTGATCATGAGCTCATTTGTAAGAGGTGCCCACGCAACCAGGGCAGCGCAAAGCGAACTCGAACAGCGGACGCCGCCAGAGCACCCATCAGAGCCCTGCTTCGATGGGGATGTTGGCTGCCTCATGAATGGCTATGACGCCGATCTGGTCAGCGTGCATGACTTCCGCATGAGCGCTGAAGAAAGCCTGTCGGAAATGATGAAGGACGGCGAGCTGATTGACCTTTTGCTCGCTGCATTTCGCCAGCAAAGCATGCTGTTCTACACGATGGCCCTGAAAAAGAAGATCGAGGCCCACGCCACCGCAATGCTGAGCAAGGCCCGAGCCGAGGCAGTCGAGCAGTTCCAGCGGACGGGGTATGAGTCATGAAAGCACTGGCCGTATTCACCGCGGGGCTGGCCATTGGGCTTGCCCTTTTTGTATTCGGCTGGATCGGGGCTGCGGCAATAGCAGCGGCCGCTTACGGACTGAGGGACGCGATATGAATACCGAACAACTCAAGCTGGCCAAGCAGGCCCATGACCAGTACATCGAACAGCGCCTGCGCAATGCCGAAAAACGCTACAAGCGATATGAACGCCTCATGGAGCACATGCTTCAGGTGATCGATAAAAAGGCGGATTCGTGCGAGTGGACATTGCGCGAGGTTCGGGCAGCGGTCGCGAGGATCAGACCATGATCAAACAGATTTGCAAATAAGCCACAGTGTTCCTCTTGGTATGGGGCGTTTTGATCGCCGCATACACGATTGCCGAGACCATCGGCTGACCAGCACTGCCTCTTATCACTCACTCAACCACCGCCATTCAAGCGGCGAGGATTCGTCATGTCTTTAATTTATTTTTACGACACAGAAACATCGGGCCTGCCTCAATTCAAATTGCCCAGCTCTGACCCCAGCCAGCCGCACCTGGTTGATGTTGCCGCCCTGCTCTACAGCGAAGATGGCACGCTGGTGGACTCGTTCGAGGCCATCATCCGACCGGACGGCTGGACGATCCCCGACGAGGTGGCGGCTATTCACGGCATCACTACTGAAATGGCAATGGACTTGGGTATTCCTGAATCCGAAGCGCTTGATGGCTTCATGGCCATTCATGAGCGAGCCGAAACGCGTATCGCTCATAACCGCCCTTTCGATGATCGGATCATGCGCATTGCGTTGATGCGGTACCGGGATGAAGAAGCCGCCGAAGCGTACAAGGCAGCTGCCGGTTTTTGCACCATGAGCGCCACCCGCGACATTGTGAAATGTCCGCCGACTGCGAAGATGGTCAAGGCAGGCTTCACCAAGTACAAGAACCCGACCCTGGCCGAGGCCTACAAGCATTTCACTGGCGAGGATCTGGAAGGCGCTCACCGGGCGCGCGCCGATGCCGAGGGTTGCGCCACGGTCTACTTTGCTCTGAACGCGGAGCAGCCGCTGGGGGCGGCGTGATGGGCGACCCAATCCGCGTTCGGGCCTCGTCATGGGGCTCGCTGTTCAATTGCGCGTACCAGTGGGAGGGCGTGCACCTGCTGGGCATCAAGTCCGGCAGCAGCCCCCGCGCCCTGCTCGGTACTGCCATCCATGCCAGCACCGGTGCATTTGATGCGGCCAGGGTGAATGGCGAGGAATTGTCAGCCTATGACGCCGCGGACTACTTCATCGAAGCCCTGCACCAGCCCGAATATGACGTGGAGTGGCGCGGCAGCGATATTACCCTCAAGCAGGCCGAGGCCACCGGGTTAACGCTTCACACGCTGTACTGCCACGACGTCAGCCCGAATTACGACTTCGTTGCAGTGGAGCTGGAGACAAAGCCGCTGGAGATAGATTGCGGTGGCGGAATCATCATCCAACTGACCGGCACCCTCGACCGCGCCCGCATCAAGCGGGACGGGGACGGTGGTATCGGCATTGCCGATGTGAAGACCGGCGCTGCTGCGGTTTCGAAAGGTGTAGCGAAGACCCAGGGCCACAAGCCCCAGATCGGCACCTATGAGCTGCTGTATGAGCACACCACTGGCCAGCGCATCGAGTCGCCGGCAGAAATCATCGGCCTGAAGACCAAAGGCAAGCCCGAAGCCGGTACCGGTGAAATCATCGGCGCCCGAGAGCTGATGGTCGGTACCGAGAACTACCCGGGCCTGATCCAGCTCGGCGCTGAAATGTTCCGCACCGGCTTGTTCCCACCCAACCCTCAGTCGTTCACCTGCTCGGAGCGTTACTGCCCGCGCTGGTCGACGTGTCACTACAAGGAGGCATGACGTGAAAGGCATGGAAGAGCAACACCGCCGCCGCATTGGAGAAGCCAACCGAAAGACCGCAGACGCCAAGCGCAACCTTCCTCTCGAAGCGAAAGTTTCCGAGCTCTATATCGGCGGCATGAGCGTAAACGAGGTCAGCCGGGAAACGGGTGTACCGCCCGCCACAGTTCATCGCTGGCTGAAGCGGTCAGGTGTTGAGTTGCGCAAGCTTGGCGACTGGCACAGAGACCGTCAATGGACAGGGGCTCGACGAGCACACCATCCGGCCAAACCGGAGAGACCGGCAGGATCATCCAGCGGGTACGAAATGCTGACCCAGCGAGCTCTGGGCAACCGGTCAATAAACAAAGAGGGATATGTCCGCGTTCATGTAGGCCGTAAGCGCCGACAGTACGAACATATCCTGATTGCAGAAAAGGCCATAGGTCGCAGCCTGCGGAGTGATGAAGTGGTTCACCACATCAACTGCATACGATCGGATAACCGCCCTGGGAACCTGCTGATCTGTTCGCGCAAGTATCACCTCCAGCTTCATGCGCGCATGCGCAAACACCCCTACTGGTCTGAGGTAGAGCGTCAGGCCAAATCAGCGACACTATAGGAGATTCATCATGACCCAACCAACATCCCTGAGCGCACTGCAGAACCAAGCGCCACGCGAGGCAAGCATGCCCGTCGTGACCATGGGCTTCGGCAGCCTGCAGAGCTTCGAGCTGATGCAGCGAGCCGCTAAGGTGCTGGCCGGATCCACGCTGGTGCCCACCGCCTACCGCGCGTTCACCGAAGTGAAGGAATACGGCAAGGTCGTCGGCTACGAGCCGAACGGCTCAGGGCTGCCGAACTGCATTGTGGCGCTGAACATGGCTGAGCGCATGCGGGCTGATCCCCTGATGATTATGCAGAACTTGCACATCATCGAAGGCCGACCCAGCTGGTCCAGCGCATTCATCGTTGCGGCGATCAACACCTGCGGCCGGTTTGCCCCGATGCGTTACGAGCTGTCTCGCCCAGGCGAGCCCACCGAAGTGGAGTACACCGCCACCGAGTGGCATAACCGGCAGAAGACCCAGGTTAAGAAGAAGGTCACGGTGCGGCACCAGACCTGCATCGCCTGGACGATTGAGAAAGGTACCGAGATTCCCAAGTTCAGCTTGGAAGAAATGCGCGGCAAAACGCTGCTGCAACTCTGCCGGGAATACGGGGTGCCGGTTCTGGAAAGCCCCGAAGTCTCCATCCAGATGGCCATTGACGAAGGCTGGCTCACAAAGAACGGCAGCAAGTGGCAGACAATCCCCGAGCTGATGCTTCGGTACCGCTGCGCCAGCTTCTTCGGCCGTCTGTACGCTCCGGAAATCCTGATGGGTCTGCACACCACCGAAGAAGTGCACGATTACATCCCAGCCGAAGCCGACAGCCAAGGGGTGTACACGGTGGATATCGACAAGCTGAAGCGTGCTGTTGCTGAAGCTGACAGCGAGGAGCTGCGCCCGCCATCCATTCCGGATGAAGAAGCCCGGGACGCCCCCACTGAAACGCTCAACACCACCACCGGTGAAATCAAACAGGCCGACCCGGAACCAGCCAAGAAGGAAAAGGCGCAGACCAAGCAGCGCCAGCAGGCCAAGCCGGATCCTGAACCGGAACAGCAGCCCGAGCAGCAGGGCTATGACGACTTCGATATGGAGTGACCATGAAGATTATACGCAATGCCTTGGTTTACTCGGCAGACCTGCCGGACGCCCACGCCCTGGCTGAAGCCATGGAGTCCCTGCGCTACCAGCCCATCACCGAAGTCCAGGCTCAAAGCCTGGGCTTCATCGAAACAGAGGCCACCCCTGACTTGGTGACCAGCTTTGACGGAGGCATGGCGTTCACACTGCGGATTGATGAGAAGGTGCTGCCGCGGGGGCCGGTGAACACGGAAATCCAGAAAGCAATTGATGCGGCGACGGCTGAAGCTGGCCACGACCTGGACAAAGGGCGCATCGAAGATATCCGGGAGGAGACCATCACGCGCTTGGTATCAACAGCGCTGACGGCCACCACTAAAGTACGCGCCCTCTACTGGGCAGCAGACAAATTCCTCATCGTCACCACCAGCTCTAAGAGAAATGCAGACCGCATGATGCAGATGCTGGTTCGGGCCAGCGAGTCCGTCAAGACCACCACCATCCACATAGACGGCGTTCGCTATGGTTTGACGGCACACCTTCGAAACCACCTGGAAGGCTTACCGAAGGATTTCGGAAAGTTCAGGATCGGCGACAGCGTGGTATTGAAGAACGAGGGGGAAAAGATTGTCTTTGATGTGGACAGCCTGGACCACGCCCAACAAGGCCTGCTTGAGGCCATCCGCGCCGGTATGCACGTTGAGAAGCTGGAGCTCGAGCACGGCGCCATGGCCTTCATGCTCAACGATCAATTCCGCTTCAGCAAGACCACCTTCTTCGGTGAGGAGGAGGAAGAGGAGCAGAATCAGCCGGAGACATTGCCAGAGATTTGGGCAAGAGCGGCCCATATCGAGACCAGTCAATTCTCTGCCGCTCTGCGTGAGCTATGCAGTGTATTCGGCAGGCAGACTGACATCGAGATCGACAAGGAGAGTGGGGATGCTGCTGATCCAAAACGCCACTGATGAGGTGAAGGCAGACCGGGCGATGATTGAAAAGGCCACCAAAGCGTTTCTGCGCTCGGGTGGCTGGATCCAAAAGCTACCCATAAGGCGAGGGCCCCAACCCAGCACCTTCAATGGCTCCGCCAGCCGCGCTGCTGCGAACAGACAATCAAGCGCCGCGCTGACCGCAAAGATGGAAGCGGCCATGCCGGAGATTCTTCGCCGACACAAGTCCGGGGCCAGGCTCAGCCAGATAGCCAAGGATTACAAAACGTTCGTCCCAACCATCAAGCGTCACCTGCTGGATGCCGGCGAAGACCCACACGCCAATATCAAAAACTATGACCTGTCATACCAGCAGCTCCTGGCCATCAAGGAAATGACGGAGGGCGGGTCCGCCGTTTCTGACATAGCTAAATGGACTGACCTGCCGCGTGAGCGGGTAGAGCGGACGGTCAAGGAATTCAAATTTACCAAGAGGTAACCATCATGCAGATACATCAGATCGATATCGACAACTTCCAAGGGCTGCGTCATGCGGCCCTTGCTGTATCTGAGCCCCTGGTGCTGGTGTCCGGCGGCAACGGAGCTGGCAAGTCCAGCCTCATGGACGCCATCAGCATCGCGCTCACCGGCCTTCCCCGCCGCGTCAGCCTCAAGAAAGATATGGGCCAGCTGGTCACCGAGGGTAAGAAGAAAGGCGCCATCGCTATCCACACCCGGGATGGCGAATACGGCATCAGCCTGCCCAGCGGAAAGGGCGTGCACATGACCGATAACAGCATGCTGCCCTTCGTTCTGGATGCCAGCCGCTTTGCTGGCCTGGACGGCAAGGAGCGCCGCAAGGCGCTGTTCGAATTAACCGGCGCCAGCGCCAACCCGAACACTATCGGCCAGCGCCTGATTGATGCCGGCGCCCTGCCCGCCATGGTCGAGAAAGTGAAGCCGCTGTTGCGATCGGGATTCCCCGCGGCAGCCGAGCAAGCCAAGTCCTATGCTTCGGAAGCCCGGGGCGCATGGAAGGTGTTGACCGGTGAAAACTACGGCAGCGACAAGGCCGAGGGCTGGGAGCCGGAACAGCCGGACGTCATAGTGACCGAGGAGCAGATCACTGCTGCCGCCGAAGCGTTGGCGGTGCTCGAGCAGGATCTGACCGAGGCCACCGAGACCCTGGGCGGCCATCGGGAGGCCGCAGCACAAGCCCAGCAGCAGGCGGGCCGCATCAACGAGCTATCTGCCCTCGCCAATGACAGGCCCAAATACCAGACCGCCGTGGATCAAGCCCTCGCCGACCTGAGCCACTGGCAGGAGATACTGGAAAAGACTCGCGCCATGGCCACTGGTACCGGCCGCCGGGAAGGATTGATTCATGACCTCGCCCGAGCGCTGTCCTCATTTGAGGAGATTGTCGATACCAGTGAAGGCTATCGTGATGACAAGGGCTTAATCACCCCCTGGTTCAACACCCGGGCTGCTGATCGCCTGCGCCCCGCCATGGAACAGTACCGAAAGGAATTTGGCGTCGAGGAAGAAGGCGACTCCGAACACAACCCGGCAGAGGTAGCCAAGAACGTCAGCAAGTTCGAGACAATCGTCAAGAACCTGCAGGCAAAGGCTGATACCTGTCAGCGGGAGCTGGATGAAGCCATTGGCGCTGTTTCGAAGCTGGAAGAGCTGCAGAAGTCCCAGGCAACGGTACCGCCAGCCGACGCGATCCAGAATGCGGAACAGGCAATTGCCGAGCTGCGCCAGCAACGGGATTCAGCCCGGGCGAAACATGAAGCACTGTCTGATGCGTATAAGGCCATTGCCGAGCGCAAAACCGTCATCACCCAGGCCGCGGAGTACCACGCCGATGTGCAGGCCTGGGTGATGATTGCCGAGCAGCTGGGGCCCAACGGCATCCCGTCACAGATCCTGAGTGAGGCGATTGGGCCGATGAACGAGCTGCTGGCTGATATGTCAGCGCGGGCTGGCTGGCCACAGGCATCCATCAACACCGACATCGAAATCGAATGCGCCGGCCGGCTACGTGGCCTGCTGTCCGAGTCGGAGCAGTGGCGAGTCGACACGCTGCTGGCGGTGGCCGTGGCCAAGCTGTCGGGCCTGGGCTTCGTCCTGCTGGATCGGTTCGATGTGCTTGAGCCGGCATCGCGGCCGCAGGCGCTGAAGCTGCTGATCGGGGCAACCCGTGACGGTACGCTGAATCAGGCGTTCATGGCTGGGACGATGAAGGCACCGATGGACAAGCTGCCGCCGGGTGTGCAGCAGGTGTGGATTGAAGACGGGATTATTGAGGGTGACGAGGAGAAGGCGGCCTGATGGCCGCCCTTACTGCATCAATGGCAGTGGACAGTGCCCTTGCTGTTATCCATATGGCAGCACTGGCCAGGTGGTGAGCTCTTACGGCAACCGCCGCCGTGGGCGAGCACGGTAGAGCTCACCATCATCAGCGACAAAGCAATCAGCAGAACCTTCATAGATAAAACTCCCTGCCCCTTTGGGCTTAAGTGAAACCTGCATTTACCGGCAGCGTGCCGATAGATCGACAATAGCCCGTTCGTATGTCAATGCGCCAGCACCGGCGGTCATTCTGTTTTGAGGTAACCCATGCCCACCGTAAACTCCTACTTCTGAGGAGCAGGCCTGATGGATATCGGCCTTCTCGAAGCAGGCATCACGATCAACCAGGCTTTCGAGCTGGATGCGGACGCCTGCAAGACCTACCGCCACAACATGGGCGACCACGTTAAGCAGTGCGATATCACGCAGCAGCTGGTGCTGGAGCAAGACAGCTGCGACGGGATGGTCTTCACCTACCCCTGCACCAAGTACAGCACTATCGCCGACATTCACGGCACGCGCACCGGTGATGAGCTGTTCCTGCACGCGCTCCGCCACCTGGCCATTGCCCGGCCCGAGTTCTACGCAGTCGAAAACGTGCCCGGGATGCGGGCCTTCCCGATCGTGATGGAAGCAATGAGCAAGCTGCCGGACTACTACGTGCAGATCTTCTGCCCGATCAAGTCCGAGACCTGGCTGCCGCAGCGACGGCACCGACTGATCATCATTGGCACCCGGCGACCATTCAATATTCGGCCACCGGAGAACACGCGACCCGTAAGCCTGGCTGACATTTTGGAAGGCGAGCCGCGCGTGACGATCCCAAAGGCTATCAAGACGCGCATGACCGGTGGCTACCGCGACCTGCCGATCATCAGCGACCCAGAGAAAGGCGACATCGCCCCGACCTGCGTTGCGCACTATGCGAAGGACAAGAGCACACGGCTGGTCGCGGACAAGCGCTTCCCGCTGGGAGTGCGTCCCTACTCGGTCCGTGAGTATGCCCGGCTCCAAGGCGTGCCGGACAGCTTCGAGTTCCCGGTATCAGACACAGCGGCTTACCGCCAGATCGGCAACGGGGTCAGCACCCCGGTCGGCAGATGGTTGGGCAGCGAATTGAAGAGGTACATGGCATGACCCGAACAATCACAGCCCTGCACACGCTGCAGGACGGCCAGGCCGTAACGAACCTGGGCAACCTGCCTGGGCCGGACGAATGGCTCACCAAGGCCGACCTGCTGGGCATGGCCCGGCAGATCCAGCAGCACGCCATCGATGCGCAGCGGATCGGGGAGACGCCGGTGAGGCATCCCGCCACACCGAATTTTCATGAGTTCGCAAAACCAGAGGATGCCCATGACTGAAATAACGCCAGAGCAACGCATTGACGCCAACCTGGATGCCGTACTGCGCGCATCGGGATCAGCGCTTCACCACTACACGATGCCCGGCACGCTTGAGGCGATGCGCGAGGCGATGCGCGAGGCGATGCGCAAGGTGATGAGCGAATCGTACATTCAGGGCAGCAATGACTGCCACAAGGCGATGATGGGAGAGCGGAAATGACCGACTTGAAAGAGCTTATCAAGCGCGAAGTAGCGGGCTTCCTAGACTGGCCGGGCGACAATAAAAACATCGTCACCACCGCCAGCGCAATGCTGTTTGCGGAGCATGTGGCCACGCTGTATGCAGATCATTTTCGTGGCGCCGGGAATATAGCAGCGCCTGCTGTGCAGGGGGAGCCGGTGGCGTGGCTTGAAGGTGAGCCGAGTATGCGCGGGGCGACTCTATCCAGCCTAACCGCTCTTACCCGCTCTACTCGTCTCCATCTGACCAAGCCGGGCACCAGCAACCCTGTTTGGCCGCTCTACACCGCCCAGCAGCCCGCAGAGCGGCAGCCAGCGCCGGACGTGTCGGCACTGGTGGAGGCGCTGGAGCTTGCCCGGCGGACACTCGCCATGGCTGCGCTTGAAGGTGAGGTAACGAGGCGCATTGACAGCGCCCTCGCCGCCCACCGCAAAGGAGGTGATTTATGAAGCTGCATGTGGTCGTTTCAGAGTATGGGGCCGCTGCAAACGTAGGCGGTAATGTTGAGATAACAGCTAAGTCGTTCGATCTGCCAGAGGAAATAGCCGAGTACATTCGTTCAAGACGGGGCGCATGGCAGAGTGTGACGCTAGCATTTGAGGACGAAAAGGAGCCTAGCTATGACAACCAGTAAGCCGGGAAGCGTAAATCAGCAGCCGCTGTATGGCTGCACAAGCTGCTACGAGGAATGCATCTATCCTGCTGACCATCTGCATGTGTATGACAACGAGTGCTGGTGCGATCTGTGCTGGGACGAAAGACGATGGGAATTCCCAGACCAGCCCAGCTGGAACGATCTCGAACCATACACGCCCGCACTGCAAGCTGAGTGCAAGGAGCTTCGCACCGCCCTGTCCGAATCCCGAGCCAATGACCTCACTGCGATGGGTTACCTGAACCAGATCAGGGAGCTGGTCGGTGGTGATGACTTCCCGGATATGGTCGAGCGCGTAGCGAAGCTGCAAGCCGAGTGCGATAATCTGCGCAAGGATGCGAAGCGGTACGTTCCACTGAATGAGGCTGTTCAGCGAGCTGCTGCCGAGCTTCCAGAGGGCTGGGAGATCCAGTTGTGCGTTATGCGCGATAGCGGTTGGGTGGATTTAATCGGGCCCGAAGGCACGGAAGACTTCGCCACCGACAATGAGCGCTTGGATTACACCGTGATCGACGCGCTTGAATTTGCCATCGACGCCGCCACGCAGGGAGACCAGCCATGACCAACCATATTGCCGAGACCAGCAAAATGGTCACCTTACCCATCACCACCGAGGTGCGCGGCCAAGAGTGGAGCCTCTACACCTTCGACTATATGACCCAGGACGGCATGTTCAGCGGCTATCTGCATGCGTTGGACATGGGCCATGCAGAGCAGCTGCTGAGTGAGATGAAGGCGACGGCAGTGCTTGCCGGCCAGATGATCGAAGCCGAAATTCCCAACTGACACCCCTCATCATTTTGAGCATCACCCTATAAGCCGGGAGGCAATTATGAGCGCAGCAGAAAAGCTGGAGTTCGCTATCGTGCCGGGCGAATGGTTCCGGCAGGAGCTGGTATTCCCCGTGTTCGGCATCAGCACCGAGGCAGCACGAAAGTACCGGGCCGGTGGTCAGTGGCTGGAAGGCAGGCACTGGCGCAAAGACCCGGCAAACCGTATCGTCTATAACCGCGACGCGATCACAGCATGGATGGGAGGCTCACTGTGAAAGACAAGATGCCCACAGGGGTGGAAATACACGGCAAGCAACTGCGTATCAGCTTCATGCTGAACGGGCAGCGATGCCGTGAGCCGCTGCCGGGCATCGTCAAGATCAACAAGGCCAGCATCGCTTACGCGGACAACAAGCGCCGTTCGATCGTGGCGGAGATCAAGGAGGGGCGATTCGACTATGCAGCGCATTTCCCCGAGTCACCCAGGGCGGCAATGTTCTCAGGGCATGGAGGCCCGCAGTCGCGCCGCACTGTCGAGGAGGGCGTGCGTCGGTGGCTGGAGGTGATCGATGCGAAGAAGGCGGCAAGCACCAGCCGCATGTACCGCAGCAAGTCGCAGCACCTCGTGAAGAAGTTCGGCAAGCGCCGCATCGCGGATATCACCAAGTCTGATCTGGAGCTGTTCCAGGCGGGCCTGCTCAAGTCAGGACTGGCACCCAAGACCGTGAACGACATATTTACGGTGGTCAGGGGTGTGTGGGATGACGCGTTCGGCGACGGCGTGATTCGAGCCAACCCGCTCGACCGCATCAGGAATATCGAGCGCGACCAGACAGATGAGTCAGCAGACCCGTTCACTCGCGAGGAGATTCAACAGCTGACAAAAGTGAAGACTTCACGCAAGTCGGACGTGACCATGTTCCTGTTTGATTGTTGGGCAGGACTGAGCGTGTCCGAGCTCATGGCCTTGGGGTGGGATGACATCGATCTGGATGCCGGCACAGCAGTGGTTCGTCGGGCCAGGGTAGAGGCGCTGTATAAGGTGCCGAAAGAGCGCAGCCGCGTACGCACCATTGACCTGATCGACCCAGCCATCGAGTACCTGCGCCAGCAGATGCAGGAGACATACCTGCTGCCGGCAGTCGAAGTGCCTGTTACCCAGCGCGACAACGTGACGATCAAGAAGGAGAGGGTCAGGTTCGTGTTTCGCAATGGCCGGAGTGGTATGCCCTGGAACCCGGCCAGCCTCAATCGGTGGTTTACCAGCCTATTGCGTCGAGCTGGTGTTCGGCATCGAGGCCCGAACCAGTGCCGCCACACTTTCGCCAGCCAGGCGCTGTCCAGCTATGTGCCGATAGAGTGGGTCGCCCGCCAGCTCGGTCACAGCGATACCGGTATGGTCAAGAAGCACTATGGCCGATGGATACCGAGTGACACCAAAAGCATGGCCGCGATGGTGTCGCAGATGATGGGGTTCAGAGATGCAGAAAGTGGCCTGTAGCGGTCTGGAGTGCGCTGTTTTTGCCCTAAATTTGCCCTAAACCGAAATCCAGAAACAAGAAAGCCGCTGAAAAGTCTAAGCTAATCAACGGCTTGCAAGTAAATCAATCTGGCGGAGAGCGAGGGATTCGAACCCTCGATACGCTATTAACGTATACACACTTTCCAGGCGTGCTCCTTCAGCCACTCGGACAGCTCTCCGCAATCTCGGTTGACTGGACTTGCCAGTTCCGAGGCGCGCTAATGTACCCAAACCAGAGCGGTTTGGCAAACCCTATTTGCAGGCTCGGCAGTCATTCATTTCTTGGTAAACTGCGTAGCCGGCCGGTGTTTGCCGGTAGCTTACAATAATGAGGATCTCTGATGAGCGAGCTGGTTTCCTACAGTTTTTCCGACGGTATTGCCCGCCTGGGACTGGATAACGGCAAGGCCAATGCGTTGTCTCCGGCGGTGTTCGAAGCGCTGAATGCCGCGCTGGATCGTGCCGAGCAGGATCGGGCCGTGGTGGTGATATCCGGCAAGCCGGGGATCTTTTCCGGTGGCTACGATCTGAAGGTGATGACCTCCAGTCCGGAAGCGGCCAAGGAACTGGTCAGCATCGGCTCTACCCTGTCCCGTCGCCTGCTGTCGCACCCCTATCCGGTGGTATCGGTTTGCACCGGGCATGCGATCGCCAAGGGTGCCTTCATTCTGCTGTCCTCCGATTACCGCATTGGCGTGGAAGGCCCATTCAAGATTGGCCTGAACGAAGTCGCCATCGGCATGACCATGCACCACGCCGGTATCGAGCTGGCCCGCGCGCGCCTGACCAGCAGTGCATTCAACCGCTCGGTGATCAATGCCGAGATGTTCTCTCCGGAACAGGCTGTTGAGGCTGGCTTCCTGGATCGGGTGGTCGCTGCTGACGAATTGGAAGCAGAAGCCATGATGATGGCTGAGCAACTGACCAAGCTGAACATGACTGCACACCGCAATACCAAGCTGAAGACCCGTCGAGCGCTGCTGGAGCTGCTGGATTGGGCGGTGATGGAAGACAAGCAACACTCGCTCTGATGGATTCGATAACCCAGGCGGTACTTGGCGCATCTGTTCAGGGCGCCCTGTTGGGTCGCTGGCAGGGTCGCAAGGCGCTCTTCTACGGAGCAGCGCTAGGCACCCTACCCGATCTTGATGTGATCATCGACTATGGCGATGCCGTAGCCAACATGACATACCATCGGGGTTTCAGCCATTCATTACTGGTGACCAGCCTGCTCAGTGTGCTGCTGGCCTGGTTGATACGACGCGTACGACCCCATTCCGATTACAGCGGACGGCGTCTGTGGCTGTGCATCTGGCTGGTGTTGACCACACACATTCTGCTGGACGCGTTCACGACCTATGGCACCCAGTTATTCTGGCCACTGACGCCCCCGCCGGTGGCGATATCCAGTATTTTCATTATCGATCCGCTATACACCGTGCCGCTGTTGCTGGCGGTTATTGTCGGGCTGACGGTAGGCTTGCAACGCCGATTCGGCCTACGCCTGCAATATGCAGCACTGGCCTTGAGCAGTCTCTATCTACTCAGCACGCTGGCAGGCAAGCAGATGGCCGGTCATCGGCTGGAGCTGGCCCTGGCCGAGGCTGATATCCAGCCACAAGTCACCTTCAGTTCACCGACGCCATTCAACACCTTGTTGTGGCGGGTGGTAGCGGTGGATGGTGACAATTATTACGAAGGGCTGGTGGGTTGGCTCGATACACAGCCATTACGGCTTGAGCGCCTGCCACGCCGGGCCAGCGAAGCGCTGCCGGTGTTACAGGAATCACCCCAGCATCAGCGCCTACGCTGGTTCAGTCAGGATCTGCTGCGTTACGACTTGATTGAGGGCCAGTGGGTCGTTACTGACCTGCGCCTGGGTATGACGGGCTATCATCCGTTCCGTTTTGCGCTGAGCCAGCAGAATCAACAAGGTGACATGGAGCTGATCGATTTCGTTGAGCTGTGGCCGGCACCGCAGGCGGACATGGCGGCGCTGAAGGCATTGAAGCACCGCGCATTGGATGACAGCTATTCTCTGTCTTTGGGCCATTTGGCTGAAGGGCTGGCACTGTCTGCGGACGCGTCTGCCTCGGAGTAAGCTCCCGATTCGGCGTGCAGTAGATGCCGGCGGATCGGAAGTGTCAGATGCTCAGGATCGGGACTCACTGATCAGCAGTTGAGGATCGCCATCGTGAACCCACTCACGCCAGATCGCCAACAACAGAGCCATGAGCACCGGGCCGACAAATAGCCCGACCAGCCCCATGGTGGTGACACCACCGATGAGACCGAAGAAGGTCAGCAAAAATGGCAGCTTGATCGGCCCACCCACCAGCGAGGGGCGGATGGTCTTGTCGACAATAAACAGCTCCACCGAACCCCAGATAAACAGCGCCACACCCGCTACGGAGTCGCCGCTACCCACCAGGTACAGGGACACCAAGGTGAATGCCAGCGGCGCACCACCCGGAATCAACGCCATGACGCCGGTCATCACACCCAGCGCTACCGGCGAAGGTACGCCGGCTATCCAGTAGGCAATGCCGAGCACAATGCCTTCGCCAATGGCGATTAGACCCATGCCGATAACCGTGGAGGTGACGGTGGCCGGCACCATGCGGGAAAAACGCTGCCAACGGGCAGGCAATATGCCCTCGCCTACCCGATCCAGTTGTCTGACCAGCTGATGGCCGTCGCGGTAGAGAAAGAACAAGGTGATGAGCATGAACAGCAGCGCCAACGCCAATGAAAAGGCCTTGCCGCTCATCGCCATGATGACCCGGGAAATATTGCCCAGATGCTGTCCGCTGGCCATCTGGATGATTTCACTGATGGCATGGGGATGGTTCAGGTGTTCGTTCCATTGAATCGCCAACCACTCACCTGCAAAGGGTAATGCGGCGATCCAACTGGGTACAATAGCGCCGTCGCGGTTGGCCTCCACCAGCCATCCTACCCAACCCTGGGCTTCTTCCAGAGCGAAGGACAAGGCCATGGTCAGCGGTACGACCAGCACGCCGAGAATCAACAGAATGGCAATCGCTGACGCCAGATTACGCCGGCCCCGGCACACTCCAAGGAGGCGTTGATACAAGGGCCAGCTGGCAAAGGCGACGATCAATGCTGCCAGTACCGGAACAATAAAGCCGTGGAAAAAATAGATCCCGGCGACGACGACCAACAGCAATAACCATCGCGCGGCAGAGTGCGATGGCATGATGGATGGGGATGGAGGTGTACTCATTGGTTCCCTACATTGTCCATGGATTGACTCGATCCGGACGCGCAATCGACAGTCATCATAACAGCCCGGCGGGCGGCGATAATGAGAATACTTTTACAGTCTGTTTATAAAGAAACGCCCAGCACTTCATATAAGTCACCCTGATACCGGCGGTGCTGCCCATACTATTGCCTGTTCTGCAATAATGGCGACATTCGCCTCCCAAAGATACGGTGCGCCTCTCTCGCTACGCAGCGGAGTACCTGGAGAAATATATGCTTACTGAGCTCTACCTGCCTTGCTCTGGATCAGGTCAGGTAACCGTGCTGTGATAACGAAACGCCCCCCGTCATTGGCCATGACCGCCTGCCTGCTCGCCATCTTCACCACTATCTTCGCCAGCCACCTGCCGACCCCGCTGTATGCCGTATGGCAGCAGGCATGGGGGTTCTCTTCTACCGCGCTGACGGCAGCATTTTCGATATACGTGCTGGGTGTGGTCACCACTCTTTTGACCATGGGTTCGCTGTCCGATCAGGTCGGTCGACGGCAGATGCTGATTCCGGGCTTGCTGTTCATTCTCTGCGGTTCGGCCGCCTTCATGCTGGCAACCGACATCTATCAGCTCGGCTTCGCCCGTCTGCTTACCGGTATTGGTACCGGCCTGGTTACCGGTGCAGCTACGGCTGCGGTGGTCGAGCTGGAGCCGGATGGTAACTGGACGCGCGGAGCGACACTGGCCGCACTGGCGTTCACCCTGGGCGCCAGTACCGGGCCTACCCTCTCTTCGCTGGCGTTACGCTGGACAAGCCATGCGCACGTGTGGCCGTTTCTGGTGATTATTGTGCTGGGCATACTGAGCATCGTGCTGCTGTTGCGTGCCCCCTGGCCAGCCGATGTAGGCCAGCGGCAACCGGACTTCAGTATGCGCTCATGGCGACCGACGCCAATCAGGGTACCGCGCCACCTGCTCGGTACCTTCCTGTTTGCGGCAGCGGCCATCTGTCTGGCCTGGTCTACCGGCAGCCTGTATTCCTCCCTTGGCCCCTCCATGGCCCGGGATCTGGCGGGAGTCAGTGATCTGGCGCTGGCTGGGCTGTTTGCCGCGGGCTGGCAGTTGGTAGCGGGCATCAGCCAGTTTGCCAGCCAACGCCAACCGTTGAATCGACTGATTCTGGCGGGCCCGCTATTGTTGATCGGTGGTCTTGCCGCAATGGCTGGCGCGGTGTTGCTGAGCTCGATCTGGCTGTTCAGCCTGGCGACGGTGACCTCCGCCATGGGTGCCGGCGGTATTGGAGTAATCGCCACTGTGACCATCGCCCGCTCCGCACCGCCCGCCGAGCGCGGCAGCATGAACTCCGCGTTCTTTCTTGCTGCTTATATGACCATGGCTACGGTGGTGCTGGGGGTAGGTTTCGCCAGCGACCGGCTGGGCATGGTCAACGGCATGCTGGGCTTCACGCTGCTGATCTCCCTCGCCGCCGCAGCACTGATGTTGCTGCGCAAGCGGGTTCAGCCGTAAAGCCAACGCCAAAGGAAAAAGCACAGGATGCCTCCGGCGATCGTGGCCAACAGGTTGCGCCAGCGGGCGGCGATGATGATGGCGGCGATGCCACCAACCAGATAGTCATTATCCAGCGATAGTTGCAGACCCGCGCCCTCTGGCATCAGCATCGCCGGCACGGCAATCGCCGACAGCACCGCCACCGGCACATAGCTCAGCGCCTGACTCACTACCGGGCTGAAGCGCACCCGATGGCCCACCGCAAACAGCACATAGCGGATGGCAAAGGTGATGGTCGCCATACCGAGAATCAACCCTGCTTCAAAACTGTTCATGGCGTCTCCGGCAGGCCTGAGTTGGCCTTGCTCGATAGCCGCTCAGCAACAACCCCTGCAGTCACACCAAGCAAGGCGGCAAGCATCAATCCGAGCTTGTAAGGTAAGCCGTGGGCGACAACCGCCACCGCGCTGGCAACCAATGCCGCCACAATCATGGGCTGGTTACGCAGCAGGGGCACGACAATACCGATAAAGGTGGCCACCATGGCAAAATCCAGTCCCCAGTCGCCCAACGCCGGCAGAGCCTGGCCCAGTACCACGCCGATTACCGTGCAGATAAACCACAGACTGTACATGGCCAGACAGGAACCCAGAAAGTACCAATGCTTATGCGTTAACGGCGCGTCGTTCAGCAGGTAATGACGGTGTACCACGGCGAAGCTCTCGTCGGTCAACCAGAATGCCAGCGTAATCCGCCAGCGCTGCGGTAGGTGCCGCACGAAGGGCAGCAGGCTGGCGCTGTAGAGCATGTGCCGCAGATTGACGATCAGTGTGGTCAGCAGAATGACTGTCAGGCCGGTGCCGCTGGCAACCAGACTGGCGGCCACGAACTGCGCCGAGCCAGCGAATACCAGCAATGACATGGCCAGAGTGGCGGTGACTGACAGTCCGGAGGAGACCGCCAGGGTACCGTAAACAATGCCAAACGGCACGGCACCGATCAGCATGGGAATCGTGTCCCGCATGCCCAGCAGGCATTCCCGTGATGGCGACATTCTACTCCCGTTAATAAGTGAAAACTTAAAGGCTGACGTAGCGGCTGATCAAGGCACGTAACGCGGCAGGCTTGACTGGCTTGGGCAGGAAATCCAGACCGTGCAAGCGAATACGCGTAACCAGCTCATTGCGTCCATCCGCACTGATGACCACGCCAGGCAGATCCGGGTTGATCTTCTCACGCAACCAGCCCATCAACTCCAGACCTGTATCGCCATCGTCCAGATGATAATCGGCCAGAACCAGCTCCGGCATGAATCCGGTTGCCAGCACCGCCTCGACCTCCTGGCGATCCCGAGCTACCGCGACATTACACTGCCAACGGCTGAGCAGGCTTTGCATGCCGGTCAGAATGGTAGTCTCATTATCAATGCAGAGCACCTGGGCACCATTGAGTACCGGCGCGTTAACAGCGCGGGCAGGACGCTGGTTGCGATCATACCGGGCAATCGGCACCGTTACACTGAATACACTGCCGCGACCCGGCCAGGAACGAACCGACAGCTCATGCCCCAACACGCGGCATAACCCATCGGCAATCGCCAGCCCCAGCCCCAGGCCCTTCTCGGCCTGAGTGCGGTGATTATCCAACCGTTGAAACTCTTCAAAAATGGTTTGCAGCTTGTCCCGCGGAATGCCTGGCCCCTGATCCCATACTTCAATACGCACCGCATCCGGCAGGCGACGCATACCCAGTACCACGCGGGAATTGCCGGCATAGCGGAAGGCGTTGGTCAGGAAGTTCTGCAATATCCGGCGCAGCAAACGCATGTCACTGCGTATACGCAGGCGACTATTATGCACGCGTAGATCGATGCCCTGCTCCAGGGCCAATGCGCCAAACTCGATGCGTAAGGGCTCGATCAGTTCGGTGAGAACAAAATCACTCCATTCCGGGTTGATACGGCCGGACTCCAGCCGTGACAGATCCAGCAGGTCGGAAATCAGATCCTCCGCCGAGCGCAGCGAGGTATCCAGGTGTCGCACCAATTCCTGGGCCTCGGCCGGCAGGTTGGGTTGGTGAGTCAGCGACGCGGAGAACAGCCGGGCAGCGTTCATTGGCTGCATCAGGTCATGGCTGACCGCAGTCAGAAAGCGGCCCTTGGATTGGCTGGCCTGCTCGGTTTGCGCCTTGGCTTGAATCAATGCCTTGTTCAGTTCCGACAGCTCCCGGGTGCGCTCAACCACGCGGCGCTCGAGGCTTTCATTGGCTTCCTTCAGCCCTCGTTCTGCTTCGCGGAAAGCGGTAATGTCGGTAAAACTCATGACGAAGCCACCACCGGGCATCGGATTACCGATGATCTCGATCACTCGACCGGTAGGGAACAAGCGCTCGGAACGGTGCGCTGTGCCCCGGCGCATCCAGTTGACGCGCTTTTCCATATGCATTTCCGGGTCGCCAGGCCCGCACAGCCCGCGCCGGGCATTGCACAGGATCAAATCGGCAATCGGTCGGCCAATGGTGATCAGCCCTTCCGGATACTGGAACATTTCCAGATAGCGTTGGTTCCATGCCACCAGCCGCAGTTCCTTGTCGACCACACTGATGCCCTGGGTAATATTTTCAATCGCCCCCTGCAGCAAACCACGATTGAATTGCAGCACCTCGGAGGCTTCGTCAACAATGCGCACCACGTCTTCGAAGTGCATATCCCGCCCCTCGATCGCGGCCTTCACGACCACCCGTGCGGACGAGGCACCCAATACCCCCGCCAGCAGCCGTTCGGTCTGGGTAATCCAGTTGCTATCAGCTACCTGGGAGGAGTTGTATTCCACGCCCTGCGCCTCGGCAAAGCGCTCGAACCCCAACCTGGCTCGCTCTTCACCGACAAAGCGGGCTGCCAGCATTAACAGATCAGCCAGCGTGACCCGCAGCATGGCGCGGCTCGGGCCGCTGTCCCACTCATCATCCAGGCTGACAAAACGGCTGGCCTGCCAATGCTCCAGCACCCGCGTGCGGCTGAGCATGGAAATGATGGTGAATACGACGAAGTTGCAGCTCAGGGCGATCATGCTGCCCAGGGTGATCGCATCCAGCGGCAGATCAAATGCGTCGTCGTAGATATCCCGCAGCAGCGGCCAATCGGCCACACTGATGAAGTTCAATAGCGGCATAACCAGCAGGTAGAACCACAGGCTGATGCCGACCAGCAGACCGGCGAACACCCCGGTGCGATTGGCCTGCTTCCAGAACAGCGCACCGAACATGGCCGGAGCCAACTGTACAATCGCAGCGAAAGCGATCTGCCCGGTATTCGCCAGACTCCCGGCTGAACCAATCAGGCGATACACCACATAGGCCAGCAGCAGGATAATCAGAATGGCGCTGCGTCGCAGATTGAGCATCCAACCGCGGAACTCCTCATAGGAGCGTTCCTGCTGTTTCTTGTTACGCAGCAGCAGCGGCAGCACCACGTCATTGGACACCATGGTGCTCAAGGCAATCGCCGCGACAATCACCATGCCAGTAGCGGCCGATGCCCCACCGATAAAGGCGAGCAACGCCAGTACGGGCCTGCCTTCCATCAGCGGCAGGTTGATCACATAGGAGTCCGGCGACATCTCGGCGCCAAGATGCAGTTGCCCGGCAAGACTGATCGGCAGAACGAAGATCCCGGCCAATAACAGGTAAGCAGGAAAGATCCAGCGGGCGGCTCGCAGATCCGTTGATTTAATGTTCTCTACCACGGAAACCTGGAACTGTCTGGGCAAACAGAGAAAAGCCAGAATAGCTATCAGTGTCTGGAACAGCAGATTCATATGCAGCGTGCTCCGCTGCCAGTATTCCTCCAGCTCCGGACTATTGGCCGCCCGCTCAACCAGTTCACCCACGCTGCCAAACAGCATGAAGGTAACAAACACCCCCACCGCAATGAACGCCAGCAGCTTGACCAGCGCTTCAAAGGCAATCGCCAGCATCATACCCCGGTGGTGCTCGGTAGCATCGAGGCTGCGGGTACCAAACAGGATAGTGAACAGGGCCAGCAGCAGTGTGACGACCAGTGCTGTGTCTTCAGAGCTATGGGCGTCGCCTCCGGTCAACGACACACCGGTGCCGGTCAGCAGATTGAAGCCGAGCACAATACTCTTCAGCTGCAAGGCGATATAGGGCAACACGCTGACCAGGCACAGGGCAGCAACAATGACGCCCAAGCTCTGGGACTTGCCATAACGCGAGGCGATGAAGTCGGCAATGGATGTGATGTTTTCCTGCTTGCTGATCGCCAACATCCGGGCGATAAGACGCCAGCCCAGGATGAACAGAATCATCGGGCCTATGTAAATCGGCAGGAAGTCCCATATATGCCCGACGGCCATGCCCACTGCACCAAAGAAGGTCCAACTGGTGCACCAGACGGCAATCGACAGACTGTAGACCCAGACGCGCAGGCGCGGGCCGAATTCACCGGTTTGCCGATCGCCCCAGAAAGCGATAGCAAACAGACAGGCCATATAAATCAGGAATGTGGACGCAACCAGCCCACCGGAGAGCATCATGGGTGGATATCACCTCGTATCAAGGCGGCCTAGTCTGGCAGGCAGCATGCTTCTTGCCCAGCATACCTAAGTCGAAGCGGCAGCACCCACACGCCTGCGTGAGTACCTGCCGATAGCATGACCGCTAGCGGGATAATTCCATATGCTGCAACGCCAGCGCGGCCTGGGTACGGGTGCGCACGCCCAACTTGCGAAAAATCGCCGTCACATGTGCTTTAACGGTAGCTTCGGAAACGGCCAGCTCGTAGGCAATCTGCTTATTCAGCAAACCATCACAGACCATGCTCAATACCCTGAACTGCTGTGGCGTGAGACTGGCAAGCTGGGCGCTGATCGCCGTCTGCTCGTTGCTCAATGGTGAGACAGCGTCATTGATCTGTTCCGGCCAGCAGGCATCACCGTCAAGCACGTCCTGCACGGAGCGCTGAATATCTTCGAGGCTGGATGATTTGGGAATGAAACCGCTGGCACCGAAATCCCGTGCGCGCCGGACCACCGCGGCTTCTTCCTGCGCGGAGATGACAACCACCGGGATATGGGGAAATTGACTGCGTAAGAGCACCAATCCGGAAAAACCATGGGCGCCGGGCATGTTCAGATCAAGCAACACCAGATCCCAGGCGCTGCGCTCTTCCAGCAGGGACTGCAGTTCGGCGATGGAGCCGGCTTCGGTCAGGCGAATGTCGGCCGATAGCCCGGCGTTCAGGGCCTGAAACAACGCGCTACGGAATAGTGGATGATCATCCGCGATCAGAATCTCGTAGGTTGTCCCCATGCCTTGCTTCCTGCCGGTGGTTAACTGAATGTATCGCCATGAGTCAATGTCTTTATCGCTACAAGCCTGACACCAGCGGCACGATCAGTCAATTCGTTCTCCGCAACTTATCACCCAGCGCGTGACTGGCAGAGCTGATAGCATCGCGCTATGATTCAACCCGGATCATTTTATATCTGTGCAGCGTCATCAGTGCCAGCCCGATCCACTCTGCTACACGCTGGCCCAACGGTCTCTCCCGATAGTATCGCCGGCCTGACCGGAGCAAGACACAGCAGGCATTACACACGCTGCTGAAAAATCCATGAGCCAGCTCAGAACCAGTTCAGACCACCATGGTCACACAAGTATCCGAAAAGATGTATACCGCTTGGTGGAGATGTTATGCGTTATCTGATTGCAGTAATCGCCCTGTGCGTGGCCGTACCCGCTCAAGCGGTATCCCTGCGCGATACCCGTCTTGAAGACACCCTCCGTAATGTGGCTCAGCAAAGCAGCAAAGACACACCGCGCCAATTGAATGAATTCATAGTCGACGAAGGCTTCACCGCCAAAGGTAAGGAGCTGGTGAACCATCTCAGCGTAGACGCCCAATATGCCACACGCATGCAGAGTGATCCGCTTGTGGTACGGAGCCAGTTGCAAACCAGTGTGTGTGCAGATCAACGCTTCCGCCGCTTACTGGATATGGGCGCGACCCTTACCTACCACTTCGTGCTGACTGATACCCATCAGCCGATTCTGACCCAGAGCTTCGTTGCAGATCACTGCCTGGCCATGTAACCCGACCAGCATCAAGGAGTAGGCATGTCTGAGGACACCCGCGCCACGGATTATCTGGGCCGTCACTGGCAGACCGGAAGCAGCGGTCTGCACGACAAAGTGAATGAGCTGCTGGCGCTGGCCCATGGCAGCAGTGAAAACCTGGAGCTCTACCGCGATATGCTCCTCAGCATAGTGCGCATGGCTCAGGCCGACCGCAATCGCTGGGACGCCAAGATAATGCGCCAGACTATCAAGGAACTGGAGGAAGCCTTCTCCCGTCTTGAGCAGTTCAAGCGCCGGCGCAAGGTCACCGTGTTCGGGTCGGCGCGTACCCCACTCGACTGCGAACTGTTTCGCCATGCACAGCAGGTCGGAAAACTGCTGGCCGACAATGACTATATGGCGATCACCGGCGGTGGCGGTGGCATCATGGAAGCGGTGCATATCGGTGCCGGCCTGGATAACAGCCTGAGCTTCAATATCACTCTGCCCTTCGAGCAGAAGCCCAACCGCATCGTAGCCGGCACCCCGCATGATCTGCCGTTCCGCTTCTTCTTCCTGCGCAAGCTGTTTCTGGTCAAGGAAGCCGATGCGGTGGTTCTCTGCCCTGGTGGCTTCGGTACCCTGGATGAAACTCTGGAAGTGCTGACCCTGATCCAGACCGGCAAAAGCCCGATGGTGCCCATCATCCTGCTGGATGAACCTGACGGTCGTTACTGGTCATCCCTGCTGGCGTTCTTCAGGCACGGCCTGCTGGACGAAGGCTATATTGTCGCAAGCGATCTGAACCTGTTACAGCAGGCCGACTCGCCGCAACAGGTGATGCAGATCATTCAACAGTTCTATCACAACTATCACTCGTCGCGCTGGTACGACGATCTGTATGCCCTGCGTCTGAACCAGCCACTCAATGTTGATGCACTGGCCAACATCAACACGGCCTTTGCCGACATCTGTATCAGTGGTGGTTTCGTTCAACAGCAGAACCCGGCTTGCACCGCCGATGACCCGGAACTGCAACACCTGACACAGCTGACATTTCGCCTGAATGCACGCGCTCAAGGCCGCTTGCGGGCGCTGATTGATGAAGTGAACAAGCCGGAGAACCTACAATAGCCTGACGACCCGGGTTTCAGTCCTGGGGCATGCCGGAAAAGCCCCGGTATTGCATGAAACGCTGCTGTCTGGCTCGCTCTTTCGGACCCTCGGCCGGCCCTTCCGGAAAACGTTTAGCGAAGACCTTCAGCGCCAGTGCCTGCCAATCCTGGTCACCGCTGTGCAAGTGCTGATCAATCAGCATTTCGCTCACACCACGCTGGCGCAGCTCCTCGCGCAAACGCAGCGGGCCATAGCCCCGCTGACTGCGGGCGTGAATATAGGCTTCACAGAAACGTTCGTCACTGAGCAGCCCTTCTTCCTGCAGTCGATCCAGCTCTATCTCCGCCATGCCCACCGAAGCGCCGCGCTGGCGCAGCTTACGCAGCAGTTCTGCGTAGCTGTGCTCCCGGCGCGCCAACAGATCCAGTGCAGACCGTCGAACAGCGACGGCCGTATCCAGACCAGAGGCCGGTTTGAACAAGGCAGAAGTACCTCAATCAACCATCGTCATCAGCGTTCTCTTCCACCGCTACCTTGTTGCTCGGCTTGGGCAGCAGCTCATCACGGATGGCCTTTTCAATTTCGTCCGCGATCTGGGGATTTTCCGCGAGGAATTTGGCGGCGTTGGATTTCCCCTGCCCAATCTTGTTGCCCTTGTAGCTGTACCAGGCACCGGACTTCTCGATCTGACCGATCTGCACACCCAGATCAATAATCTCGGCATTGTGGTAGATACCGGTGCCGTACAGAATCTGGAATTCAGCCTGACGGAACGGCGGTGCCACCTTGTTCTTGACAACCTTGACGCGGGTTTCGCTGCCAATGACTTCATCCCCGTCCTTCACTGCACCGGTGCGACGGATATCCAGTCGTACCGATGAATAGAATTTCAGCGCGTTACCACCAGTGGTGGTCTCGGGGTTACCGAACATGACGCCAATCTTCATACGAATCTGGTTGATGAAGATCACCAGACAATTGGCATTCTTGATGTTACCGGTGATCTTGCGCAGTGCCTGAGACATCAGACGCGCCTGCACGCCCACGTGGTGGTCGCCCATTTCACCTTCGATTTCAGCCTTGGGTACCAAGGCCGCCACGGAGTCGACAACGATCACGTCTACCGCGTTGGAGCGTACCAGCATATCGGTAATTTCCAGGGCCTGCTCGCCGGTATCCGGCTGGGATACCAGCAGGTCATCAACCACAACGCCCAACTTTTCGGCGTATTGCGGATCCAGTGCGTGCTCGGCATCAACGAAGGCGCAGGTGGCACCCTGTTTCTGGGCCTGGGCAATCACCGACAGGGTCAACGTGGTTTTACCGGACGACTCAGGGCCATATATTTCAACAATACGACCTTTAGGCAGACCACCCAGGCCCAGTGCGATATCCAGCCCCAGCGAACCGGTGGAGATGGAAGGAATCGCCTGGCGCTCCTGATCGCCCATACGCATCACTGCGCCCTTGCCAAATTGACGTTCAATCTGACTCAAGGCAGCCGATAACGCCTTTTTCTTGTTGTCGTCCATTGTGCATCCTCTCGGTAGACGGGTACGCGAGCGTCCCGGAAGTTCAAATCTGGTTCAGTGCAACCGCAAGCACTGTATATATGTTCAGTATTATTCCACAGTTATTCGCACGCGCCTACCCCTTTTGCAAGCCACAGATTGCCGATCATGCGGAGCGGTTCACAATCAGCTTCTCTGCCTCGGCAATCAATCCTTGCAGGCTGTACAGCACCGTCTGAGCACGCACATCCCGGCGATTGCCCTGAATACGGCGGCACTGGGTAATAACCTCACGGTCGCGCAGCGCCCAGGCAAACCATACAGTGCCCACGGGTTTCTCAGGTGTACCGCCCTCCGGCCCGGCGATGCCACTGACCGCCACTGCCAGGTCGGCCTCGGCCGCCAGCAGCGCCCCGGCTGCCATGGCTTTCACCACCGGCTCACTGACCGCGCCGTATTCCAGAAGATCCTGTTCTGATACCCCCACCCAACGACTCTTGCTGTGGTTGGCGTACGTCACAAAGGCGGTATCGAACCAGCCGGAACTGCCGCTGATGCGGGTGATGGCTTCGGCGATGCCTCCGCCGGTGCAGGATTCTGCGGTAGTAACACGCCACCCCAATTGGCGCAGAGCATTGCCCAGCCGAGCAGCAGCGGAATCGATCAGGGGATCATATTGCGACATCTGCCTCTCCTTCAGTATCTTGCGCGAATAACCCGGCCAGCAGAACCTGTCAGCGTGTTTCGCACCGGTGCCGTTGTAGCCTAGACTATGCCGCTTCTTGCTCCATTCAGAAACATGCTTCAGGGAATTTCATGAGCCGCGTCGAGAAATCTGTTACCCACACCCCGATGATGACCCAGTACTTCGGGATCAAGCAGCAGCATCCTGACGAGCTACTGTTCTATCGGATGGGCGACTTCTATGAATTATTCCATGACGATGCCAGGAAAGCCGCGCGCCTGCTGGACATTACTCTGACCTCACGGGGCAATTCGGGTGGCCAGCCGATTCCCATGGCCGGCATTCCCTTCCATGCCGCCGAAGGGTATCTGGCCAAGCTGGTCAAGCTCGGCGAGTCCGTGGTGATCTGTGAGCAGGTCGGCGATCCGGCGACCAGCAAGGGCCCGGTCGAGCGCCAGGTGGTACGGATTCTTACGCCGGGTACGGTAAGTGACGAGGCATTGCTCGATGAGCGCCGGGACAACCTGTTGGCCGCGCTGGTCGGCAGCGAACGCGCCTTCGGTCTGGCTACGCTGGATATCAACAGCGGCCGCTTTACCACCATGGAATTGAGCGGCTGGGAAACCCTGCTTGGTGAATTGGAGCGTCTGGCTCCAGCCGAACTATTGATTCCCGATGATTGGGAAAGCAACACACCTATTGAGCGGCGACGGTCGGTGCGCCGCCGCGCGCCCTGGGAGTTCGATCAGGACAGCGCCCACAAGGCCCTGACCCAACAGTTTGGCACCCGCGATCTGGTCGGCTTTGGCTGTGCCAATCTCAGCCTTGGCCTTGGCGCAGCCGGCGCCCTGCTCTGCTACGCCAGGGAAACCCAGCGTACCGCCCTGCCCCATCTGCGCAGCATTATTCAGGAGCGGTTTGAGGACAGCGTGGTTATCGACAGTGCCAGCCGGCGTAATCTGGAGATCGATTGCAATTTGTCCGGCGGTCGCGATAACACCCTGTTGGATGTACTGGATCATACCGCCACAGCCATGGGCAGCCGCCTGCTGGCGCGCTGGCTGAACCGGCCGCTCCGGCGCATGGACACCCTGCAGGCGCGCCAGGATAGCATCGCCGGGCTGATCGAGGATTACCACTACGAGGCCATCCAGCCGGTGCTCAAGGGGATTGGCGATATCGAGCGTATTCTCGCCCGGGTTGCCCTGCGTTCAGCACGCCCGCGCGACCTGGCCCGGTTGCGCGATGCGTTAGCCGCGCTACCGCAGCTGCAAGCCACGCTGGATCCCATTACCACGCCGCATATCCGTCAGTTGGCCACAGAAACCTCCACCTATCCGGAACTGGCTGACCTGTTGCAGCTGGCTATTATCGAGAACCCGCCGGCGGTCATTCGTGACGGTGGCGTGATCAGGGAAGGTTATGACAGCGAGCTGGATGAACTGCAGAACATCAGCGAGAACGCCGGGCAGTATCTGATTGACCTGGAAAATCGCGAACGTGAACGCACTGGCCTGTCCACGCTCAAGGTCGGCTATAACCGCGTCCACGGCTACTTCATCGAACTATCCCGCGGGCAATCCGAGCAGGCACCGGCTGACTATATTCGGCGCCAGACGCTGAAAGGAGCCGAACGCTTCATTACTCCGGAATTGAAAGAGTTCGAGGACAAGGCGCTGTCCGCGCGCAGTCGTGCACTGGCTCGGGAGAAGCAGCTGTACGATGAACTGCTGGATCATCTCAACCTGCACTTGGCTCGGCTACAGGACAGCGCTGCGGCGTTGGCGCAACTGGATGTGCTGGCTTGTCTGGCAGAACGGGCAGTCAGCCTGGATTATTGCCGCCCGCAGTTTATCGAAGGCAGTGGCCAGCTGTGTATCGAGCAGGGCCGTCACCCGGTGGTGGAAAAGGTACTTGACCGCCCCTTTGTAGCCAACGACCTGAACCTCACACCCGAGACACGCATGCTGGTCATTACCGGGCCGAACATGGGCGGTAAATCCACCTATATGCGGCAGACCGCATTGATTGTGTTGTTGGCGCATATTGGCGCACATGTACCAGCGGCCAAACTGATACTGTCTCCGGTTGATCGGATCTTCACCCGCATCGGCTCCAGCGATGATCTGGCCGGCGGCCGCTCGACCTTCATGGTGGAAATGAGCGAAACCGCCAACATCCTGCATAACGCCACCGATGCCAGTCTGGTATTGATGGATGAAGTGGGTCGCGGCACCAGCACCTTCGACGGCCTGTCACTGGCCTGGGCTGCCGCAGAATATCTGGCGCAGATGCGAGCCTTCACCCTGTTCGCTACGCATTACTTTGAACTCACCGCGCTGGCTGACAGCGATCCCGGGGTCGCCAACGTCCACCTGAATGCGACTGAGCACAACGAACGCATAGTCTTCCTGCATACCGTCCTGCCCGGGCCAGCCAGTCAAAGTTATGGTTTGCAGGTGGCGCAACTTGCAGGCGTACCGCGGCCGGTTATTGAACGTGCGCGGCAGCATCTGGCTACACTCGAGCAACAAAGTCTTGACCAGGCCAGCCAGGCACCTCAGGCTCAGCCCATGCAGAGCGATCTGTTTGCGTCGGCTCCACATCCTGCTGCGGTCGCTTTGCAACAGCTCAAGCCGGATGATCTGAGTCCGCGCCAGGCGCTGGAATTACTGTATCAATGGAAAGACAGCTGGGGCTGATAACCCAGCAAATGATATTCATTATCACCGACTGAGAGGGTAAAGCAGCCGAACCCGTGCAAAAGTGCCGCAGCGGCTGCATTATCTGAAAATTTGCTGGTAGAATACGCGCCAACTTTGTGACTCGCCTTCTCTGGAGAAACCCGCCATGACCTTCGTTGTGACCGACAACTGCATTAAATGCAAGTACACCGATTGCGTTGAGGTTTGCCCTGTCGACTGTTTCTACGAAGGTCCGAACTTTCTGGTTATCCATCCGGATGAGTGTATCGACTGCGCCCTCTGCGAACCTGAATGTCCGGCCAATGCCATTTTTGCCGAAGATGAAGTACCGGCTGATCAGCAACACTTTACCGAGCTGAATGCCGAGCTGGCGGATATCTGGCCGAACATCACCGAGAAGAAGGATGCCCTGCCCGACGCTGAAGAGTGGGATGGTGTACCGGATAAGCTGCAGCATCTGGAGCGCTGACACCCTCGCTCCGTGGCCTCGTACTGATGTCCGATCATGACGCCGCTGTTCAGGAACTGCTCCAGCAGGCCCAGCACACTGCCATCGGTCACCTTGCGCCGGAACTGGCGCAGGATCAGCTTATGGTCCAGCG
>Ga0265293_10001160_pt1 | contig 59136 bp, 49 predicted proteins | sample Munlanlewell138R_FD_192505 | JGI IMG/M metagenome (GOLD analysis project Ga0265293, IMG submission 192505) | Leachate microbial communities from a municipal landfill in Southern Ontario, Canada - Leachate well 138R | ecosystem: Engineered > Solid waste > Landfill > Unclassified | place: Canada...
GCACTTCATTTTCTTGGCCCGTTGAAAATGGTTTTATCATTTATATCTCCTTCTTGTGCAGCATTACCGATAACGTTGGAATATACGCCATATTTCGTTTATTCTTCCTTTTTGGTGTTATATGCGACATATGGCGTTTATTTCTCCTTTATGCCTCCGATATCCCCGAACGCCGAACGTTTTGGCCCTTGTTTGCCGTGCATAATTGCGGAGCGCAGGCGCGATGATCCATGGTAAATTCCTAAAAAGTGCTTGAATATAAAAAAGATAGCATTCCAATGCAAGTGAATAGGTTAAAAAATGATTAGCTATGTACAGAATCACATATGCGTGCCGGGTCCGCCTCCGCAGGGGGGGGCCGAAGTTCTGATTTGTTTTAACGCGGAATCGTGTTATATTTCGGCAATTATTCGCGTCAAACGGAAAAAGGGAGAAAGGACCTGTGGAAGCATTGAATGCCGTCCTGCAGCAGAAGATCGAAGTCGCGCCCGGCTTATGCATCTTTCGCATTGCGCCGCTGGGGTGGCGCCTTCCGGAATTTAAGCCCGGCCAGTACTGTCCCCTCGGCCTGCCGCCCTCCGCGCCGCGCGTTCCCTATTCGGAACCGCCCGAAAAGGAAACGCCCGCCGATCAGCTGATCAAGCGGCCCTATTCCATCGCGTCCAGCTCCAGCCAGGACAGCTACCTCGAATTCTACATCAAAATGGTCCCGAACGGCGCCCTCACGCCCCGCCTTTTCGCCCTGAAGAACGGCGACCGGCTCTGGATGCGCGAAAAGGTCTTCGGCATGTTCACCCTCGACGATTTCCCCAAAGACAGGAACGTCATCTTCTTTGCGACCGGCACGGGCCTTTCGCCCTATATGAGCATGCTCCGCAGCCATCTGATGGCGGACAGCGGCCGGAAATGGGCGGTCGTGCACGGCGCGCTCAATTCCTGGGACCTGGGCTACCGCGACGAACTGGTCCTGATGGAACGCTTCTGCAGCGATTTCAAGTATATTCCCATGATCAGCGCACCGGAAAAGGAAGCCGTTCCCTGGCACGGGCAGGTCGGATTCCTCGACCAGGCGTGGAAAATGAACTACGTGGACCAGGCCTGGGGCCTGAAGGTCACCCCGGAGAACACGGTGATCTTCCTCTGCGGCCATCCGCTGATGGTCAGCGGCATGGAAAAGCTTCTGATCGAAAGCGGCTTTAGCCCGCACTCCAAAAAAACGCCGGGTTCCGTCATCAAGGAATCATTCACTTAAACAAGGACGCCAACGTGAATATCGACAAAAAACTCTGGGATACGATCCATGCCTTCCCCAAGATCGACCTGCACTGCCACCTCGACGGGTCGGTGCGGCCGGAAACCATCCGGGAACTGGCCGAACAGAACAACATCGAACTGCCCTACAAGGACCCGGAGAGCCTGACGCGCTACCTGCACTGCGAGGACAGCGTCTCCCTCCCGGATTATCTCAAGCGCTTCGACATCACCCTCAGCGTCATGCAGGACCCGCAGTCCGTCGAGCGCGTCGCCTACGAGCTCTGCGAAGACGCCGCCGCCGAGAACGTCCGCTGGCTGGAAGTCCGCTATTCGCCCATCCTGCACATCAAAAAGGGCATGAAGACCATGGACAACCTCGAGGCCGTGATCCGGGGCATGCGCCGCGCGGAACGCGATTTCGGGATCCGGGGCGGCGTGATCATCTGCGGCATGCGCAGTTACGACCCCGCGATCTCCATTGAACTGGCCGAACTGGCCGTCGCGTACAAGAATCGCGGCGTCATCGGCTTCGACCTGGCCGGTCCGGAGGAGAACTACCCCGCCAAGGCCCACGAAGAAGCCTTCCGGCTCGTCCTGAAGAACAACGTCAACATCACCATTCACGCCGGCGAGGCCTACGGTCCCGAAAGCATCCACCAGGCGGTGCACTACTGCGGCGCCCACCGCATCGGGCACGGCACGCACCTTCCCGAGGACGGCGGCCTGATGAACTACATCAACGACCACCGCATCTGCCTCGAGATCTGCCTGACCAGCAATATCCAGACCAAGAGCGTGCGTTCGATCAAAAACCATCCCTTCAAGTTCTTCCGCGATTACGGCCTGCGCCTGAGCCTGAATACGGACAACCGCCTGATGTCCAATACCTCCGTGACCAATGAACTTTATTTGGCATACCAGTCCTTCCATCTCGATATCGAAGACATCAAAAGCATCATTATCGACGGTTTTAAAAGCGCCTTCATCCATCACCGCGAACGCAAGGAGATGGTGATCGGCGTGGCAAAGGAACTCGAAAAGGTCGTAAGGCTCTGATGAAAGAGATCGAATGCAAATTCCTCGTCGTCCATGACGGCTACAAGGCCGGCCTGAAGCCCGTGCACGTCCTGCAGGGCTACATGCTCTACGATACGGACGGGCATGCGCGCGTCCGCATCGAGGATGGCGTCCGGGCTTTCATTTCCATCAAGAAACACATTTCCGAACGCAGCCGCTGGGAATTTGAGTACCCCGTCCCTGTCGGGGATGCCCGGGAAATGATCGAAAAACTATGCAAGGGCCGCGTCGTCGAAAAGAACCGTTATTTCCCGGAATACGCCGGCAAGCGCTGGGACGTGGATGAATACCTCGGCGCGAACGAGGGCCTGGCCGTCGCCGAGATCGAGCTGAAAGACGAAGACGAGCATTTTGAAAAACCACCCTGGGCAGGCGAGGACCTTACATCGGACCCGCGTTACCTGAACCTAAATCTGGCAGTTTTTCCCTATAATCAATGGTAAGCGCCCTCAGCGGAGCTTTATTGCGATCAGCACAGATCTCTTGATCAGGCGGATTTTTCGGCATTCCGCGCGGAATGGAATCCGGATAAGCTTTCAGGTAAAATATATTCAATCGAATAGAACGGTCACATTGCTCCGGCAATCCGGGCCTTATTCTTCCGTACTTGAGCGGAGTCCCATTTCATCGATGATCCACTGTGCTTTTGCATATTTTTGGGTAATGAAGAGTACATAGCGGATATCAACGGCGATCGTGCGCTGAATGGCCTCCTGAAACATCCAGTCGCTGGTCATGGCTTCGTAATTGCCATCAAATGCCAGTCCGATCAGCTCGCCGCGGCGGTTCATGACTGCAGATCCGCTGTTGCCGTTGGTAATATCTCCGGTCATAAGAAAACAGCAGGGCACATCCTGCAGATCGGGATCGATCCAGGGCCCGGGCTTGCCGGAATTCCTGATATCGCGCAGCTCCGACGGCATGTCGAAAGGCGGGATCCCGCTGTCTTTTGCAATAACGCCGCTCAGCGTGGAAAAAGGCAGGTACCATACGGCATCCCGCGGCTGATAACCTTTTACGGTCCCGTAGCTAAAACGCATCGTGCCCGTTGCATCGGGATATAAGGCTTTTCCGCGGAATGATTCAAGAAGTTCCAGATAGCGCAGGCGATAATCGTGCATGCGGGCATCCCAGTGCCGCATGCGCTCTTTTTGTTCAAATTTAGGCGCATAGAGGGAAACTGCCAGCTGTATAATGGGGTCCTGCAAGGCTTCGATCTGTGCACTGTTCATAAAGAAAAGGCGCCGCATATATTCCGGATCGCCAAGGCGTGTTTTTTTATATGCGTTTTTCACCCAGTTTTCCGGATCGCCGGGGACGGAGAAGAAAAACATTCCCTCGGGTGCCGATCCTGCCGTCTGCAGTGCCAGCAGCAGCGCACGCTGGTCGTAAGGCTCGTAGTAGGAAAGGTATTGATAATTCAAACGTTCCACAAACTCGCGCACCCGAATTTCCGAAAACTCCGGCGCACGGTCCTGAACCTGTTTTTCACGTTCTTTGGCGACCTCGTAAGCATAATCTGCCAGATAGTAAAGCAGGCCGCTGTAATAGCCGAAAGCGTTCAGAACATTGTCCGACGCTTCAAAATTGCCGCGTTCCCGGTACAGGGTCTCAATGCCGCTGAGGATATCGCCGTAGCGCTCGCGGCGTTTTTTATCGGAGTCGATAAAACGCCGGATTTCCGCCTCTTCGGCGCGTTTGGCTGCGATGAAATCCAGATCCCGCATTCCGTCCACATTGCCCTGATATTTTTTCATGATATTGTTGATGCCGGCGTTTGAATTTGCAAGGCGGATGGCCGCATTTGCATCGACGGCCGCCATTTCTTCCATGATACCCAGCAATGTTTTGAATTTTTCAATTTGCGGGATATAGTGTTTATTGAGGGTGAACTCGACATCAGCGGCGCTGAGATAGCGGCTTGTATTGCCGGGGAATCCGATAATAAATGCCGGATCTCCATCGGACAGATCTTCGCTGCTAACCTTCAGCCAGCTTGCGGCTTTAAGGGGAACATTCACGGAGTCAAATTTTGCCGGATTGCCTTCCGGGTCGGTATAGATGCGTAAAAAAGTGAAATCTCCCGTATGCCGCGGCCACATCCAGTTGTCAATATCTCCGCCGTATTTACCGATAGAAAGGGGAGGTGCGTAGACAATTCGGACATCCTCGTATTTGTTGAAAACATACTTGCGGAATTCACGTCCTTCAAAGAGTTCGACGACCACGCAGCGGATAATATCCCCGCTTCCCTCAGTCTGTTCTTCGATCTCTTTGCAGCGCTGCTTCATCATGCGGTCACGCTGGGTCAGATCGCGTGCGTTTCGCGCCGCGCGGAAAACGTCCTTGCTGACATCCTCGATGGCGGTCAGTATGTAAGCGCGCTGACCGGGAGCCGGTATTTCGGAAGCCGGACTGTCAGCCAGAAACCCATTTTTAATATAATCGTAACCGTCTTGTGCCGAAGCGCGCTGCAAAGCGGCGTATGCGCAATGATGATTGGTCAGGACCAGGCCTTCGGAAGAGACCAGGGATGCGGAACATCCGCCCAGCCAGACGATGGCGTTTGTCAGGGAGTTCTTTTCCGGATGATAGATACTGTCAGCCGGTATAAGGAACCCTTTTTCTTCAAGCTGAAGGTCCGCGACCTGCCGCATCAGCCACATTCCTTCATCGGCATAAATCAGGGATATCAAAATACCCAAAAACAATAAGAGACGTTTTGACATTTTTTCTGACTCCTTACTCCATTCGGCTTTAAATGTAAGGAGATAATTAATGAATGTAAAATCATTTTTTACTGAAGGCCGAGCTTTGCCGTGCGTTTTGCCCGGAAGGCCCCGATTCAAATCAGCGTGAGGCAGGATAGCGCTTGCGGCGGGCCGAACAAACAAATCCGGAGAAATAAATTGAGTATTGTTTAAAATAATCCTTGATTTGTTGACGGGAAAGTAGGATATTAGCAGGCTTTTTATAATGCGAAGGAGTTACAATGGCCAAAGTTTGTGAAATATGCGGAAAGAAACCGGTCTACGGAAATAATGTCAGTCATGCCAATAATCGCACGCGCCGCCGCTGGGAACCCAACCTTCAGCGTGTACGCATTCGTGTCAACGGCACCGTCAAACGCGCGAAAGTCTGTACATCCTGCATTCGCTCGGGCAAAGTCGAAAAGGCCTAGTCTGTATCCCGGGATCCGGAACCTCAACCTTCCGCAGCGGAAGGTTTTTTATTTTTATTCGGAAAGTAAAAGACTAAATTACCTTTAGCTAAAGGGAGGTGCAATGAGACTCATATCCTGGAATGTCAACGGTTTTCGTGCAGTGATCAATAAGGGCTTCTTTGAATTTGTTGCGGAGTATCAGCCGGATATTCTCGGCATTCAGGAAACGAAGGTAAAAACGGAGCAGCTTAACGATGAGCAGCGGCATCTTTCGGGTTATGAAAGCTACTTTTATTCGGCGGAAAGACCGGGATACAGCGGAGTTGCCGTGTACAGTAAGATCCCTCCGCTGCGGACGGAATTCGGCTTTACGCAGGGCTGGAACGATAACGAGGGTCGTGTGATTATGCTGGAGTTTGAGCGTTTTCTCTTTTTTAATATTTATTTTCCCAACGGACAAAAGGATGCGATCCGCCTGAAATACAAACTGGATTTTTATGATTTTGCCCTGGAATATTTTGAAACGCTTCGTAAAAAAAGCGGAAAGGGACTGGTGATCTGCGGCGACTACAATACCGCGCACCATCCCATCGATCTTGCCAGACCCAGGGAGAACGTGAATACCTCCGGATTTTTGCCTGTCGAACGCGCCTGGATGGACAAATTCGAAGAACATGGATATGTGGATACATTCCGCTACCTGCATCCGGATGAAGCCGAGCGCTATTCATGGTGGTCTTACCGCGCCCGGGCCCGGACCAACAACGTCGGCTGGCGTATCGATTATTTTTATGTTACCCCGGATCTTTTGCCTTTTGTAAGCAAAGCTGATATCTTTGATCAGGTCCAGGGTTCGGACCATTGTCCCGTTGTTCTTGAACTGGAGTTTAAGCGATGAAAAAGATCCTTATTGCCTTGTTGCCGCTCATTCTGCTGAACGCTTGTATCTGGAAATATTCTCCGCGGCCGGGAACCATTCCGCCGCATATCAAAAGCGTTGCCATAAACGAAACCCTCAACAATACCGCAGAGTTCAATCTGGGACAGGAGTTTACCACCATGCTCAGCGACCGGATGCAGCGCGACAACCTGCTCCCGCTCGGCGACCCTTCCGTGGCGCATTCCGTTATTTACACCACCCTGAACGATATTCGCGATGCGGTTTATTCTTATGACGAAGCGGAGATCGTTAAGGAATACCGCCTGTCTCTGCGCCTGGATTTCCGCTGGTACGATACCGTTAATGCCCGCGATATGATGCAGAAGAATATTTCGGATTATGAAGTCTACTACAGCGACCAATACAACAGCTCACTGTCCCCGGGTGACCAGATAAAACGCGAGGACGCGCTGGGGGTGCTGATGGACAAACTGGTTGAAAAAGTTATGGTTGAGCTGACATCGGAATGGTAAAGATAAGCGGATTTATCAACGGAATACTTAGCTTTCTGTTTATTCCCTTCGTTCTGACGGTCTCCTTTGCGGAACCTTTGTTCCTGCGATCGTCCTTGTTTTTAATTCTGCTCTCGCTTTACGGGCTTTTTAATGTGTTTTTGCTTTTTTTGCCGGGGAAAGCATTCCGGAAACTATTCCGGGGACTCTTGCTTGCCGCCATGATGCTTGTTGTGATTTTAATGCTGCGCGATAAACCCGAGATGATGGTGCTGGGGAAGGGCGGCAGCTATGACCGTGTTGTCCAGAACGATACGCTGCGTCTTTCCCTGCTGGATCTTAAGATCAAGCAGGAGCGGGGGAATTTGCGCTATGACCTTACTCTTAAGGTCAATACCGATACGCTGCGCTCTCTGGAGCGGCGTCGTGCAAAGATCGCCTCGCTGCGGATTTTGAAAATTGCACATACGCAAATACGCCCTTACCGAATATCCGGAGAGGAAAGCGTAATCCTTTATGAAGGTCAAAACGCCTCTTTTTACGGCACTGCGTTTACACTGGAAAAGGTCGATCCTGAAATGAATATCGCTTCGCTGCGCTACCACGATATCCTTTTCAATGTGCCGCTGGGAGATACCGTGCAGTTTTTCAACCGCCCCTTGTTGATAGAAGCGGAGCAAAGCACACTGGGATCCGAACTGATATTCCTAAGGCAGAAAAGGGGCCGCGGTCTGTTGTTTGCGGCTTTCCCGGTTTTATTGCTGTTGAACGGAATATTTTCCTTACCGGGCAAAGATAAAGACCGGCTTCTTAAAAGAACGGCATAATTCCGCAACGCCGATGTCTTTTCTTCCAATTCCGGCAGGATTAATGTAAATTGCCAGATATGTGTGTCAAGAAGATACATCGCTATGTTTTTCGGGAACACCTTTTTCCCTTTCTGGGGGCGCTCTTTGTCTTTAGCTTTATTTTTCTGGTCCAGTATCTGATCTCGCAGATCGACAAACTGGTCGGCAAAAATCTCGGTTTTAAGGTGATCTCGGAATTCATGATCCTCAGTCTGGCTCCGATCTTTGCCGAGGTCGTACCTGTTGCGGTATTCATTGCCGTGCTGATGGCTTTCGGACGTTTCGGGGAAGATAACGAGATCACCGCCTGGCGCGCCGCAGGCATTAATTTTTCCCGTATTCTTAGCGCGTCCCTGCTCTTTGCTGCACTTGTGGCGGTTTCGATGCTTTTTTACAACAACAATATTCTTCCCGACGCCAATCACCAGTATAAGCTGCTGCGCCAGGACATCGCCTACAAACATCCCGACATCAATTTTGACGCCGGATATTTTCTGGAAGACATTCCCGATTATCGCATTCTTATCCGGGAGAAATATGATGACATGCTTTATGATATCCTCGTCTACCATGACGCCGGCAATATTCAGGAAACCATCTGGGCAAAGAGCGGCAAACTGGAGATTATCGGCGACAAGGTGATCCTGAATTTGAACGAAGGCGAGTATCATGAATTTACACAGAACACTTCCGAGGAATATAAACGTTCGGGTTTTGAGCGTTACCGCCTCGTAGTCTCGGTCAAGAATCTGGAACTGCAGCGCCGGGATTCCAAATACCGCAGCGACCGTGAAATGTCCATTCCCGATATGCAAGTAAAAGCCCGGGAATACCGTGCTCTCAAGCAGAAATCTGCCTATAACATTCTGAAAAATATGGCGGAAGCCGGTTTTGACACCGCATCTGTCGATCCGCTGCGCGGGATCTCGATCGTGGACGCCCGGATCGCGGCCGTTAAAGATTCTTCCGCGGCAGATGGATTGAGTCCCGATCAGATGCGGCACTACCGCAGCCGACTGCAGTCGCTGGAGAATACAAAAATGCGCGTCCGTTCCTACCGGGACATGGAACGGCGTTACCGGCAATCCGAGAGCCGTTATCTGGTCGAGATCCACAAAAAGATCGCCATGCCCATATCGGCGATCATCTTTGTGCTGATCGGCGCACCGCTGGGAATGATCGTCCGGCGGGGAGGACTGGGGACTTCCGGCGGGATCAGTCTGGTCTTTTTTCTGATCTACTGGGGCATTCTGATGACCGGCGAACGGCTGGCGGACCGTCTGCTGATGCCGGCCTGGCTGTCAATGTGGGGAGCAAATATAATTTTTGCGCTTCTTGGCTTATTATTGGTACATTATGCCATACGGGAGCGGATCAGCATCCGCCTCCCGAAAGGTTTGGAAAAATGGTTGCGGAAGTTCCGGAACCCGCAGGATGAAAGGTAAACAATGCTTGCTTATACGCTGATCGAAAAAAAACAACAAGGGAAAGCTCTCACAAAGGATGAAATACGTTTTCTGGTCAAAGGATTTCTCAAAAAAGAGATCCCCGCTTACCAGATGTCCGCTTTTCTGATGGCCGTATATTTCAAAGGCATGGATGCGGACGAGATCAGCGCTTATATCGATGTGATCCTTCATAGCGGCAAGCGCGTCCGCTTTACGGATAAAAGCGCTTATTATGTCGATAAACACAGTACGGGCGGGGTAGGCGACAAGATATCCCTGATCCTGGCGCCTCTGGCGATGGCCAGCGGCAGGGTCCGGGTACCGATGATCTCCGGGCGCGGACTCGGCCACTCCGGCGGGACCCTGGATAAGCTTGAGAGCATTCCCGGCTTCCGCACCGATCTCAGTCTTTTGGAATTCCGCAAGCAGACCGATGCCATTGGTTGTGCGCTGATCGGGCAGACCGCGGACCTCTGTCCGGCCGATAAGGAATTGTACGCCCTGCGTGACGTTACCGCCACCGTGCGTTCCATTCCGCTGATCTGCGGTTCCATTCTGAGTAAAAAGATCGCCGAAGGAATCCAGGGTCTGGTTTTGGACGTCAAGACCGGAAACGGGGCTTTTATTCCGGAATACGCCGAATCGCGGGAACTGGCTTCCAAATTGAAGTATTTCGGTGAAGCCTACGGGCTTTCGGTACGCCCCGTCCTGACCGATATGAATCAGCCGCTGGGAGAGAAGATCGGGAACTGGCTGGAAGTGGAAGAATCCCTGGACGTATTGAAAGGCGGCGGTCCCGCGGATGTACGGGAACTCAGCCTGGTACTGACAACACAGATGCTTTCCCTGGCGGATCCGGGTTCCGCTGCGGAACAGATACGGCAAGATTTGGAAACTATACTGGATAAGGGTGCCGCTTTTGAAGCATTTCTCCGAATTGCCAAAACGCAGGGCGCCGATATCCGTTATCTTGAAAATCCGGAACGTTACCGGCCGGCAAAGCATATAATGCAAGTGAAAGCCGGCCGTGAAGGCACGATCGCCGCGATAGACACCTATCAGCTGGGTTTGGACGCGATCGCGCTCGGAGCGGGGAGAACGGCAATGACAGACAAGATCGATCCCCGTGCGGGATTGATCGTGCACAAGCACCTCGGAGATGCGGTCCGGAAAGGAGAATTGCTCGTGACACTGCACTCGGCAAAAATGAAAGCCATCGAGTCCCTTGCAGCAGTTATCGGACAACGTTTTACGGTCTCCGGGGAATTCACCTCAAAACCCCCGATCGTCTATGAAATACTTTAAATACTTAATTTTTATCCTGATGACAGGAAGCTTGCTCGTCGCCCAGCATGACCCCATGGGCAGTATGAGCATCGAATACGGTCCTCACGACATTATCGGTACCGGAAGGTCCTCTACCGAACAACACTTTGTGAGCATCGAATATTACGAACAGGTTGTTCAGCCCGTTGAGAGCGCACATTTTGCGGCACGTAACGGCGATTACACAAAAGCGATCGGCCTTTTCGGAGAATCGCTGAAAAGAGATTCCACTTATGTCTTCGCGCACAACGGTATGGGGAACGCATATCTGAAACTGGGCGATCTGGCGCGTGCGGAATATTATTTTCGGAAAGCCTTGCGTTTTGGCGGCACTTATGCCTTTCCCTATAATAACCTTGCAAATCTTTACATGCTGCAAAACAAGCGCAGCGAAGCCCTGCCCTTGCTGATGACCGCCCTGAATCTCGATCCCAACAGCGCCTATGTATACTACAATGTCGGCAATTATTATTTGCACGAAGGCAACAACGTCGTTGCACAGTCCTATTATATTAAGGCGCTTAAACTGGACAAAGATCTTTGCGATGCACGCTATAACCTGGCACTGACCTACGGACGGCAGAACCGGCCCTCCATGGCCGTATCGGAATACGAAAAGACGGTAAAAACATGCCCCGGTCACGAAAAAGCCGTGCTGAACCTGGCGGCCCATTACCTGCAGAACCGCCAGACCGACAAAGCGCTGATCCTCTACCGCCAGGCGCTTCAGGTCAATCCGAAGTCCGACATCTACCTGGCGATGGGACATGCGCTGTATAATCAGAACTATTACAAAGATGCCATCCAGGCTTACCGCGAAGCCATTGCTCTGGACAGTACGAATATAAAGGCCAAATATTTCCTTGCCTTATCCTACTACGAACAAGACATGCTCTATTCCACGCATGAGATCCTGAAACAGATCCTGGAGCAGGATCCCGATCATGATGAAGCAAAGGAATTGCAAAGCAAGATCGGCTTATAAAATACGGACTTTCTCAAGCCGCCCCTCAATCCCGGGGATTTGGATGCGCTATGCCGTTTTCCCGTAGTTTAATCCGAAATAATACTTCCGAATTCCTTATTTTTTCCCTATTTTTATCAGATATTTTTCACATTTACGGGCGGAAAATCCATGCTGCAAAAGAATATTGTCATCCGGGGAGCCCGGGAACACAACCTTAAGAATATCGACGTCGAGATACCGCGCGATAAACTGGTAATCATTACGGGATTAAGCGGAAGCGGAAAATCTTCGCTGGCATTTGATACCTTGTATGCCGAAGGCCAGCGCCGCTATGTGGAATCGTTATCCGCCTATGCGCGCCAGTTCCTCGGGGTTATGGAAAAACCCGATGTCGACAAGATCGAAGGGCTGTCACCGGCGATCTCTATCGAACAAAAGACCACACACCGGAATCCGCGTTCGACGGTCGGGACCATAACGGAGATCCACGATTACATGCGCCTGCTCTTTGCGCGGATCGGGATCCCGCATTGTTTTATTTGCGGAAAACCCATCAGTAAAATGACCGTCCAGGAAATTGTAGACCGGGTCATGGAAATGCCGGAAGGCAGCCGCATTCAGGTAATGGCGCCGGCTTTCCGCGAACGCAAGGGGGAATTCCGGGAATTTTTCAATCAGCTGAAGAAAGAGGGCTTTTTACGTATTCGTCTGGACGGCAAGTTCCAGCTGCTCTCTGAGATTGAAACGCCCGAACGCAACAACAAGCATAACATCGATATCATCATCGACCGCCTGATCATCAAGCCTGAAGTACGTCAGCGCCTGACCGAAAGTGTGGAGCTGGCGTTGTTGAACGGGAACGGGAACGTGATCATTTATGAAAGTCCCGAAAAGGAAAGCAATTTCAGCGAGAATTTCATTTGTCCCGATCATCCCCAGGTAAGCCTTGAGGAACTTTCGCCGCGCATGTTCTCTTTCAATAATCCCATCGGTGCCTGTTCCGCCTGCAACGGACTGGGATATCAGATGGAATTCAGTCCGGACCTGGTCGTTCCCGACAAATCCAAAAGTCTGCTGGAAGGCGCATTAAAACCTCTGGGTGAACAACCGCGCGGCACCTATTACAGCAGTTTGCTGAAAGGAATGGCAAAAAAATACAATTTCCGTTTTACCACGCCCTGGTACATGCTGAGCAAGGACGTGCAGGACCTGCTTCTATACGGAAGCGGGCGCGATCAGTTCAAGATCGATTATGAAGGCAGTCACTTCAGCGGTCAGTACATCAGCGGCTGGGAGGGTGTAATCCCTAATCTGGAGCGCCGTTATCAGCAGACCGGCAGCAATCGTATTCGCGCCTGGATCGAAAAGTTCATCTCGCAGCAGACCTGCCGCATTTGCGGCGGCAGCCGCTTAAAACGTATTTCCACGTCGGTTTATATCAACGATCACAGCATCGATGATCTGGAACGCATGTCCATTCGTGAGGCACTGGATTTCATCTCGAATTTAAAGCTCAGCGCCATGGAGACAGTGATTGCAGAGCAGATCAGCAAAGAAATGCGGCAGCGGCTGGCTTTTCTGAACAATGTGGGGCTGGATTATCTGACGCTGAACCGCAGTGCGGGGACACTTTCGGGAGGCGAAGCGCAGCGCATCCGGCTGGCGACCCAGATCGGATCGCAGCTGATGGGCGTGATGTACATTCTGGATGAACCCAGTATCGGACTGCATCAGCGGGATAACCAGAAACTGCTGGAGACGCTTAAAAATCTTCGTGACCTGGGGAATACCATCATTGTGATCGAACATGATCAGGAAACCATGGAAGCGGCCGACTGGATCATTGATATGGGCCCCGGTGCGGGACTGCACGGCGGCAATGTGGTCTGTGCAGGGACGCCGGAGATCCTGCACAATTGCGAAAGCTCCCTTACCGGTCAGTATCTTTCGGGGAAACAAAGCATTGAAGTACCTGAAAAACGCCGGAAAGGAAAGGGAAAATACCTCAAACTCTTCGGCGCGGAAGGAAACAATCTCAAGAAAGTGGATCTGGAGATCCCGCTTGGTACGATGACCTGTATCAGCGGGGTCAGCGGTTCGGGAAAGAGCACTCTGATCAATGAAACGCTGGTGGAGATCCTGAACCGCGATCTGATGCAGGCCAGGGGGACGCCCCTGAAATATGAGCATATCGAAGGAAAGCAGTATCTGGACAAGATCATCAGCATCAACCAGGCACCGATCGGCCGCACGCCGCGTTCCAATCCTGCAACCTACACCGGTGTTTTTACCCAAATACGTGATCTTTACGCGTCGCTGAACGAATCGAAGCAGCGCGGCTACAGTCCGGGACGCTTCAGCTTCAATGTCAAGGGCGGCCGCTGTGAAGCCTGTAGCGGCGACGGGGTTAAAAAGATCGAGATGCATTTTTTATCGGATGTCTATGTAACCTGCGAGGTCTGTAAGGGGAAACGCTATAACCGCGAGACCCTGGAGATCCGCTACCGCGGGAAAAATATTGCCGATGTCCTCGATTTGACCGTCGAGGAAGCCTTGGAATTCTTCAAGAATCATCCGAAGATCCGCAACAAGCTAAAAACCCTTTACGAGGTGGGACTCGGATATATCCATTTGGGACAGCAGGCGACCACTTTGTCCGGTGGTGAGGCGCAGCGTGTCAAACTGGCGACGGAACTGAGCCGCATTGGAACGGGTAAGACGCTCTATGTGCTTGATGAACCAACGACGGGTTTGCACTTTGCCGATGTGCACATGCTGCTGGATGTACTGAACAAGCTGGTCAATAAGGGGAATACCGTTCTGATCATCGAACACAATCTGGATGTGATCAAAAATGCGGACTGGCTTGTTGACCTGGGACCGGAAGGCGGTGACCGCGGCGGCAGCATCGTGGTCAGCGGTACTCCCGAACAAGTAGCCGCTTATAAACGCTCCTATACCGGGCAATACCTGAGGAAAGTATTAAAAACCAAGAAAGCGCAGTCTTCATGAAAGCTGATATCGTTATCATCGGAGCCGGAATAATCGGGTGTGCGATTGCCAATACGCTGGCAAAGTATGACCTTTCGGTGCTGGTGATCGAAAAAAATAACGATGTTTCCGGCGGCGCCAGCAAGGCGAACAGCGGGATAGTGCATGCGGGTTACGATGCGGAGCCCGGGACGCTCATGGCGGAATTCAATATTTCCGGCAAGCGGATGTATCCCGCACTTTGTGAACGCCTGGATGTTCCTTTCCGTAAGACGGGCTCTCTGGTCCTCGCCTTCAGCGATGCCGAGATGCGAACCCTGGAAGCGTTGAAAAACAGGGGAGAGGTCAACGGCGTTCAAGGTCTGGAAATTCTGGATGCCGGGACTGTCAGAAAGCGGGAAACGCATGTCAATCCCGGAGTCAAAGGCGCGCTTTATGCGCCCGATGCGGGAATCGTAAGCCCTTACGAACTTTGCATTGCCCTGATGGAAAACGCGATGGATAACGGAGTGTCCCTGTGGCTGGATTCGCCGGTAGCGAATATCCGGCGTTCCGGGACGGCTTATGTGGTCCAAACGCCCGGAAAAAGTGTCGAAACCGCCGGTATCGTCAACTGTGCGGGAGCATACGCGGACAGGATCCACGCTATGCTGCTTCCGGAAACCTTCAAAATACATCCCCGGCGCGGGGAATATTTTCTGCTGGATAAATACGCGGCCGCAGAAATCGGGCATGTGCTCTTTCAATGTCCCACGGAACTGGGCAAAGGAGTTCTGATTGCGCCGACTGTGCACGGAAATGTGATTGTCGGTCCGAATGCGCATGACGTCAGCGATCCCGAAGCGCTTGAAACTACGGCTGCAGGATTGAAGGAAGTCTGGGAAACCGCTTTAAGAAGCATACCTGATCTTCCTTATAATCAAGTGATAACAACATTCTCCGGTGTCAGGGCGGAACCTTCGTCCGGAGATTTTATTGTCCGGGATTATCCCGGAATGCCGGGCTTTATCGATGTGGCGGGCATCAAATCTCCCGGTCTGACGGCAGCACCGGCCATAGCGCTCTATGTCGAGAACATCATCAAAACGCAGCGGGGCGGATTGTCCTTAAGATCCGATTTCCGGGAGCGGCGAAGAGAACTGCCGCATTTTCACGGGCTTTCCCATGACGCACGCCGGGAACTTGTGAAAAAAGACCCCCGTTTCGGGCGTATTATCTGCCGTTGTGAAAGCGTAACGGAAGCGGAAATTGTCGATGCCATCCATCGGAATGCCGGAGCCAGGACACTGGACGGCGTCAAGCGGCGCACCCGCTGCGGCGGCGGTCGCTGCCAGGGCGGCTTCTGCGGTCCCCGGATCATTGAGATCCTTTCCCGCGAGCTGGGCATTCCCCGGGAAAAGGTCCGCAAGGACAATGCCGGTTCCGAGATCCTTGTTGAGTCGGCCGTACAGGAGAACAAGCATGGAGCAGTATGACGTCATCTGTATCGGCGGAGGGCCCGCCGGCCTGGCAGCCGCGCTCTCGGCGCGGGAAAACGGCGCGGGGCGGGTTTGCATCCTTGAACGTGATGTGGAGCTGGGCGGCATCCTGCAGCAATGTATTCATAAGGGTTTTGGACTGCATATTTTCGGCGAAGATCTCAGCGGCCCGGAATACGCCCAGCGTTTCATCGGTGAAGTCCGCAACAGCGATATTGCGGTAAAAACCGATACGATGGTGCTGGAGATCACGCCGCAAAAACAGGTTTATATTCTGAATTCACGGCAGGGATATCAGGTTCTAAAAGCAAAAGCGATCGTTCTGGCAATGGGCTGCCGGGAACGGACCCGCGGAGCACTGGCCATTCCCGGGACCCGCCCCGCGGGCGTTTTGACCGCCGGCGCTGCGCAGCGACTGGTCAATATTGAAGGCTCTATGATCGGCCGGAAAATTATCATTCTGGGTTCGGGCGATATCGGACTGATCATGGCGCGGCGCATGAGCCTGGAAGGTGCCGAAGTTCTCGCGGTTGCGGAGATCATGCCTTTTTCCAGCGGACTGACCCGCAATATCGTTCAATGCCTGGATGATTTTCAGATCCCGCTTCTTTTGCAGCACACCGTAACGGACATCCGCGGAAAGAACCGCCTGGAATCGGTGGTCATTTCTCAGGTGGATGAAAAGCTCCAGCCCCTTCCCGGCACCGGGAAAGCGTATTCCTGTGATACGCTGCTGCTGTCCGTCGGCTTGCTGCCGGAGATCGAACTGCCCTTTGCGGCCGGCATGATCCTGGATAAGCGCAGTCGGGGTCCGCGCGTCAGCGAATCGATGGAGACTTCCATTCCCGGTGTGTTTGCCTGCGGCAATGTTGCGCATGTACACGATCTGGTGGATTTTGTGACGGAAGAGAGCCGGAAAGCCGGTCGTTCTGCAGCCCGCTACCTCCGCGAAGGATCCCCGTCCGGAAAAAGTATCGCTTGCATCGCAGGAGAGGGGATCGCCTATATCGTGCCGCAGCAGATCAAGGTTCAGAATTGCATGAAAGAGCTCGAATTGTATTTCCGGGTCAATACCGTCTTTGACAACGCCAGGATCGTTCTGAAAATTGACGATAAAGTGTTCAAAGAGGTCAAAAAAAGGCACCTTGCTCCGGGAGAGATGGAGAGGATCAAAATAAATTCCGAGGTCTTAATTGGCGCTGAAAACTTAAAACTGGAGATTGAAGGAAAGTAATGTTGATGTGTTGAAATTAAGATTCGCTTAAAGGCTTGGATACGAAAAATAAAAAAGAGGCGGATGGAATGAAAAACAGGGAATACCGGTGGGGTTTTGAAAAATTGTTTCAGTGGAGCGATGCGGAATATTTTATAACAAGAAGGTATGTCAATAAAGAAGTGTTAATGAAAATCAGGGATAGGGTAAGAATGATATCCGTTAAATTGAATGCATTAAGCAAATCGCTCAAATAGAATAATTATCAGCATTTTAACAAAAATTTATCATGGACAAAACGAATTACAGACCCCTATACCTCGGCTTCGGCTCAAACCTGGGTGACCCGGGCCATCTGGTGACCCGGGCCATCAAGGAAGTGGCGTCAAATCCGCATATCGGCTTTGTAAAACAGAGTTCTCTCTGGCGGACGCAAGCTCTTTATGATCTTCATCAGCCCGATTTTGTCAATGCGGTGGTAAAATACCGCAGTGATCTGGATCCTTTTGAACTCCTGGATTATTTAAATCTGATCGAAACCCGTTTTTTGCGCCGCCGGGATCCGCTGCGCCCCAAAGGTCCCCGGACCCTGGATATCGATATTCTTTTTTACGGCGATCTGCAAATACGGGATGCGAGGCTGCATATTCCGCACCCGCGTTTTCATGAAAGAAAATTTATTCTTTTCCCTATGGCGGAAATTGATGTAAATTACCAAGTTCCCGGAACATCGTTCAGCATCGCGGATTACATAGAACGCTGTCCGGATAAATCAAAGGTGGAAAGGATATGACGGGTCCCGCATACTATATTGCAATTGAAGGCGTTATCGGCGTCGGCAAAACCAGCCTGGCGAAAATTCTCTGCAAACAGCTCGGAAGCCGGCTGATCCTTGAGAAATTCGAAGAGAATCCTTTCCTTTCGGATTTTTACAATGACCGCCAGCGCTATGCTTTTCAAACCCAGCTCTTTTTTCTTCTGAGCCGCTACCGTCAGCAGCTGGAACTGATGCAGACCGATATGTTCCACCGCAGTCTGATCACGGACTATATTTTTGCCAAAGACCGGCTTTTTGCATATATCAATCTGGATGAAAAGGAACTGCATCTTTACGATCAGCTCTATTCCATTTTATCCCGCGAGATCACCAAACCGGATCTGGTGATCTATTTGCAGTCCGATACCGAGCGCCTGATGAAGAACATCGATCTTCGCGGCCGCAGTTATGAGCGGAATATGGATCGGGAATACATCGATTCGCTCAATCAGTTTTATAACCAGTTCTTTTTTCATTACGACCAGACCCCGCTTCTGATCATCAACACCACGGATATCGATTTTGTCAATAAAAAGGAAGATCTGGAAGAAGTGATGAAATATATACAGCAGCCGCCGGCCGGAACCAAATATTACAAGGCAGGGTCGCACTAATGGGTGTTTTATTGAACATCATTCTGGTAGCGATCTTCTTTTATCTTCTTTTCAGGATATTTGTACGCCGCCGCTTTTTTAATTTTCCTAAAGGTCCCGATGATCTGCACGCATCCCGGGATGAGGATACGGCCGGAGAGGACGTAGTCCGGAAGAGCATTGATATGTCCAATGTAGAAGATGCGGATTACAAAGAGATCGAGGAATAACAAAGGCGTCAATCCAATGCAGCAACTTCAGCATGTTTTGATTACGGGTGCCTCATCCGGGATAGGAAGAGCCATAGCGGAATTACTGAACGAAAAAGGGTATGCGGTTACCGGAACTTCCCGTCATCCCGAAACGATCAAGAACCCCATTCCCGGCGTACGCTATTTGCGCCTTGACCTTCAGGATCCCGAAAGTATCGATCTTCTGGCTGCAACCGTTCCCGATACCGATATTTTGATCAATAACGCCGGACAAAGTCAGATCGGACCTCTCGAGGAGATTCCCATGGAAAAGATCCGGAGTCTCTTTGAGGTCAATTATTTTGGTCTGGTCCGTCTGAGCAAAGCGCTGATCCCGGCAATGCGTCAGCGTCGAAGCGGCGCGATCATCAATATATCTTCCATGTCGGGCGTATTCGGAGTCGCCTATACGTCGCAATACTGCAGCAGCAAATTCGCACTGGAAGGATTCTCCCGTTCCCTGCGGCAGGAACTGGCACCATTCGGGATCCCCGTGGTACTCATTGAACCCGGCTACATTGCTACGGGACTGCAGCAGGAACAGCTTTATTCCGGAACTTCGGAGTATTTTCCGCGGCTTTCCGCATTCAAGACCGTACGGGACCGTAACATTGAAAACGGCGCGGATCCGAAGATCATTGCCCGGAAAGTTTTAAAGGTACTGAAGAGCAAGAATCCCAAAGCTGCTTACCCGGTCGGCGGTGATGCCGCACTTCTGGCTTTTTTCAAACGCGTGCTTCCCGCCCGCATTGCGGAGTATTTCCAGCGTAAAAAATTTAAAAGCTTGAATATCCGCCTCATTATTCATTAAATTTCGTTGCTATTTAGAATAATCACTGATAAAGGGGATTATAATGAAGAAAAGTTGTTTGCTTCTTGTTTTAGCCTTTTTGCTGGGAAACTGCGCCGCAGACCGGCGTCCGAATATCATTTATATTATGACCGACGATCATGCCGAGCGCGCGATCTCCGCCTACGACAGCAGTCTTATCCGGACGCCCAATATTGACCGCCTTGCCAGGGAAGGCATCCGCTTTACCAACAGTTATGTAACGAATTCCATTTGTGCTCCCAGCCGTGCGGTCATGCTGACCGGAAAATACAGCCATATCAACGGGTTACGCGATAATCGCGACCGTTTTGACGGCAGTCAGCCTACCTTCCCGCGCATCCTTCAGGAAGCGGGATATCAGACGGCGATGCTGGGCAAATGGCATCTGCAGTCAACACCGGTGGGCTTTGATACCTGGAAGATCCTGCACGGCCAGGGTTCCTATTATAATCCTTTGTTCTATGAAAACGGGGATACGGTGGTGCACGAAGGGTATGTTACCGATATCATTACCGACATGGTAATAGATTTTATCGAAAAACGGGATAAAGATCGTCCTTTCTGCATCTTGTATCACCACAAAGCGCCGCATCGCAGCTGGATGCCGGCCGAGCGGCACATCGGGATGTTTCGGGACCGGAAATTCCCTTTGCCGGAAACCTTCTATGACGATTACGGTACCCGGGAACGCACGGCGGGCGACCAGGATATGGAAGTCAGGAACATGTATCTTGGATACGACATGAAGATCCATCTTCTGCCCGGCGAGAAGGAACCTTACAGCGGGGGAGGGCGCAGTATCAACTGGGACGCCACCAACAGCTGGAAACATCTCTACGACGCTCTGACACCCTCGCAAAAAGCCGTATTTGATTCGTATTACGATCAGGTGAATCTGGATTACCGCAACAGCAACTTTAACGACAAGGAACTCCGGGAATGGAAATACCAGCGCTATATGGAAGACTATCTGGCCTGCATCGTTGCGGTGGATGAAAATATCGGGCGTCTTCTGGACTACCTGGATACGGAGAAACTTGCGAAAAATACCATTGTTGTCTATACTTCGGACCAGGGTTTTTATCTGGGCGAACACGGCTGGTTCGACAAACGTTTTATGTACGAAGAATCTTTTACTATGCCGCTGATCATTCGATATCCCAAAAAGATCAAGGCGGGGATCGTCAGTGATGCCTTTGTGATGAATCTCGATTTTGCACCGACCTTCCTGGATTATGCCGGGGTTGCGATCCCGGAGGATATCCAGGGCGAGTCCATGCGTTCCGTGCTCGAACATCCTGCTGAAAGCGATTGGCGACAGACCGTCTATTATCATTATTACGAGTATCCGGCCTGGCACGATGTGCACAAACACGACGGCGTCCGCAGTAAAGACTTTAAGCTTATCCATTTTTACGATATCGGCGTCTGGGAACTCTTTGACCTGAACAAGGACCCGCATGAACTGAAGAACGTTTACGACGATCCCGCATACAAAACGGTGAGAGCGACCATGCTGAAAGAGTACCGGGATGCACGTGAACGCTATCAGGTCAATGATTGATTGAGCCGTCGCCCTAAGCGATAAATTTGATTCCCAAATATTAACAAAAAATAAACTTGACAAGGCTGTTGCATTTCTCTATTATTAACTTGTTGGTACAACCATACAACCAAACTACTAAACGGACAGGAAATGCAGCTACGAAGAACAAGCATGTACCTTGCGCTGGCGGCGCTAGCCGTTTGCTCCTGCGAACAGGAGGGGATCCGGATCGGGATCCTCGGTGATCAATTCGGCTCCTATTCCTCTGAAAACAGCTATTCCATTATGCAGCAAGGTGCGGAGGAACTAAGCGAACTTTCTCCGGACATTGTTTTGCATGTTGGCGATATGGTGGAAAGCGTTCAGGGCATTTCCGGTTTTGACGATTACCGCGCCGCTTTTGTAAAGGCGCTTTCCATCATGGACCGCTTTGACTGTCCCTGGCTTCTGGCGGTGGGTGACCATGACGTGGTTCCGCCCGATTACCGCCCGCTCTCCGGCGACCGGTCCCGCGAGCAGTGGTTTATGGACCTGATACAAGGCACAAGCCTGCCTTTGGAAGGCAAGCCTTATTACAGCTATGATCATCAGGGTTATCATTTTATCGTTCTGTATTCGCTGGAAATGCTCCATACCGATCCGCGCTGGGGTTCCATCTTTTTAAATAAGATTTCCCGGGAACAGCTTGCCTGGCTCAAAGAAGATCTTCATAACAGCAGAAGATCAAAAGGTGTTGTTGTTCTGGTGCATCATCCGCACTGGTATGTCTGGCAGAACTGGCAGCCGGTGCATGAACTTTTAAAAGCGTACAAGACCCGGGCCGTGATCGCCGGACATTATCATTACGATCAGGATGAAGGGCTCATCGACGGTATCCGCTATCTGGTAATGGGTAGCAGCGGGGGTGTCATCAAGGAAACCGACATTCACAGCGGTACCCAGGAGATCGGATTGCTGCAGATTGATCCGCACGGGATTACAGAAATGAAACTTTTTGAGATCGGCAGCGGCAGAGAGGTCGAATGGACACCCCGCGTCTCCATGGACCGGATGCAAGCATTGTCATGCATGCTGGATAATCTCTGGGATGAAATCCGGGTATACAGTGATGGCAATAAACTTCTGTTGAAGGATCCCGATGGCGCATTCCGGACACTGGAACATGTATCGCTTTCCACGCTTTCCAATCCCCTGGATCTGCCGCTCCACATCCGGATCAGCCCGGAAAATGATTTTTATTCCGATAGTTACTGGCTCCTGGACGGTGATACGCTTCGGGAGGCGGAACTAACGCTTCAGCCGGGGCAGCGCAGCGGATGGGCAAACTATTCAACCGTTGGAAACTGGTACCCGCTTCCGGTGATCTGGATGGCGGAAATGCGGCAATCCGATGCCGCTGTTCCCGATCTTCAGTTCCGGATCAGCCTTCGTATTGAAGATACGCGCGTTCGCGAATTGAATAAAACGCTAAATTATACTATTAAGAAGAAAGAGTTATGAAAGCAAAAGAGATCGATAAGAAAAGCTTTGTCCCCATTTATTATCAGTTGCAGGAGCTTCTTGTTGGCTTGATCGAAAGCGGCGAACTGAACCCCGGCGACAAACTGCCCTCGGAAAACGAATTGGTCACCCTTTACAAGATCAGCCGGAATACCGCGCAAAAAGCTCTGCGTGCCCTTGTGGACTGGGGACTTGCACAACGTATTCAGGGTAAAGGGACCTTTGTCTGCAATAAATCCGTGACCTTCAGCATTACGGCTTCACTGAGCATGACTTCCGAGATCATCGGACTGAACAAGGAGCCGTACAGTAAAATGCTGCAGGCAAAGATCATCGGAGCGACTCTGGATATTGCCAGAAAACTTGGAATCGAAAAGGACGATCCCGTCTATATTCTTCAGCGGCTGCGTTTTGTCGATAAAATGCCCGTAATGATCCAGACCTCCTATATCCCCGTAAAATTTTTGCCCGGTCTTTTGAATAAAAATCTCGAAGATGCTTCTCTCTTTGGGATTTTTATGCGCGATTACAACATTGGTATCAATAATGCTTCCGAAGTTATGCGCGCTGTTTCCGCAACACAGTTCGAAGGCGAAATGCTGGGTATCGCGGAACATTCGCCGGCTTTTCTGCTGCAGCGCCTGACCTACCTGAAGAGCGGAGAGGTCTTTGAATATGCAAAGACCATCGTTCGCGGCGATAAGAGCAAATTTTTTGTGGAACTCAATCACCGGGAGCTGAAATAATGGAGATCACCACCGAAACCATTTATCGTTCAATTTTAAACAAAGAGCAGGACCTCTTTGTCCGCACTGTGCGCGATCTGACCATGATCCGCATCAGTAACCGGCATTCCGTCGTTATTGCCGTAGATTCCGACGGAGGCATCGGTCCCCAGGAAGGCGATGTGGTCAAAGTCCCGGCTTATGTTTCGGGTCGTTTTGCCATCCGGGTGCCATTACTGGAGATCTTGGCTTCGGGGGCAACGCCGCTTTGCGCCTTTGATATGTTAACAACGCCGATGAATGAAATAGGCAAAGAAATATTGCGCGGTGTGCGCGACGAACTGAAAGCGGCGGGTTTCGGTGAAAATTTTATCGTTTCGGGCAGTACAGAGGACAATGTGCCCACCAATATGACCGGGATCGGTACCAGTATCGTGGGCATGATCGAACATACGAGTTTGCGCATTGGCACTGCCCAAAAGGATGACATACTGATCTGCGTAGGTAAACCCAAAAGCGGCCCGGATGATGAAGTTCGCCTGGATGATCCGGAGATCCTGTCTCAGGAATCGATGAAAACACTGCTGCAAATCGAGGGTGTTCATGATATACTGCCGGTAGGTTCACACGGCATCGCATACGAGGCCCGCATGATGGCGGAAAGTGCGGGTTTACAAGCGGATCTCACGGAGAATAAAGTTCTGAATACCCGAAAATCCGCAGGACCTTCCACCTGCGTTTTGCTCGCCTGCACGCGGCAAGCTCACCTTAGTTTGCAGGAACACATCTGGACTCCGGTTTACAGACTGGGAATATTCAAGGATTAACGCATGCACAAGTTAAAGAACAAGATCAAAGGTTGTTTGCTGGGTGTCGCTGCCGGCGATGCGCTGGGAATGCCCTCCTCCATGATGGGACCGGATGAAATAGAGCGGCGCTTTGGCGAAATTCGCCAGTTTTTACCTGCACCCGAAGATCATCTGCTTCATCGTGGCATGGTAGCCGGAGAGATCACGGACGATACGCAGCAGACACTGGCGATCGCAGATTCCATCATTGAGGAAGGTCGCGTGGATGCCCGAAGTATTGCACAACATCTTATTCGCTGGGGAGAGGAATATGGAATATTTAATACAAATATTGCCGGTCCCAGCACACTGCGTGCACTGAATATGATCCGAAACGGCCGCTCACCGGAAGAATCCGGAAATGTCGGGGATACCAACGGAGCATGCATGCGCATTGCCGCGGTCGGCATCTATGGATACGGCGATCTGCAACGGACCCTTGATTCCGTGGAAAAAGCCTGCAAGGCAACGCACAATACGAATATCGCCATTGCGGGTGCGTCAGCGGTAGCCATTGTGATCGGCAAGGCGCTGCAGGGAGAAAAAGATATCGATGTGCTGATCGCATCCGCACTTGAAGCCGCTGCCCTCGGAATGCTGCGCGGGAATATCTGGTATGGTGCATCGATTGAAAAACGTATACGGCTTGCAATGGAGATTGTGGAAAAAGCGCCGGATCGTAAAAGCGCCATGCGCGATATTTATGACTACGTCGGAGCGGGCGTGCAAATTTCCGAGACCGTTCCCACTTGTCTTGCGGTTCTGAAAATGGCAAACGGAGATCCCCTGGAAACGATCCGCATAGCAGCAAATCTTGGAGGAGATTGTGATACAATTGCAGCGATCTCCGGTTCCATGGCCGGAGCGCTGGGCGGTGCCAAACTTTTCCCGGATTCCTGGATCCGGACACTGGAAAATGTCAATAATATCAATTTTGACCATTATTGCGATCAACTGTATAAAATTATTACCGAGGAGTAGATCATGAAGAAGTTTGTCTTGTTCGCAGCTTTGTTTATCTTTGTCTTTGCACAAGGAGCGGAAACGGAAGCAACAACGGATACTGAAGAAAGTAAACAGAAATCAAGTTCCGAGGTCATTCTGACCCAGGAAGATTTCAAATTGAACAATTGTGAAAATGTCGGAGACGCGCTGCAAACCATAACGGGTGTTTTTGTCAGTTCAACCGGAGAGATCGGATTGCGTGACGTATCTTCAAGCAAAGTGGTCGTTATATTGGATGGCCAGCGCCTGAACACGGCCGGAGGGACCGGTGTGAACATCAGCTCAATGCCCATCGAAAATGTAGAGACTATCGAATTGCTGCGCGGCGGGCGTTCCGCTCAGTACGGCGCGGATGCGGTCGGCGGCGTAATTGTTGTAACCAGCAAAAAGGGACTGCAGGATGTTCAGGAGAACAAAAAGGCATTTTACGGGGTTCGCGTGGGGGCGGGCACTTACGGAAAATTGATGCTGAACCTCAATAACAGCCTTTCCCTGGGTAAATTCAGCAGTTTTATCTCCTACCAGTTTGACCGTTCTACCGATGATTTTGTCTACGAGTATCTCAATTACGGTTCCTATAACATTCCCCGGGATACCGTCGTCAATAATCAAAAAATGTCCAATAATGTTTTTGTCAAGCTGGATTATATCCTTGATAGCGAACAGAACCTTTCGGCATCCTTCAATCATTACGGTTCTAAAAGCGGCACACCGGGCATGATCGAAAGTCCGACCCCCAATGCGGTGCTGGAAATTAACAATCAGTCGTATAATGTCGCATATACCAATATGGATCTTTTCCGCGGATTTTCCCTGAAGGGACAGGGATATTTCCTGGACAACGAGACGAAATTCAACGATCCCGATGACATCTATTCACCTCCCAGCGATCACGATAACTATGCGATCGGGCTGGAACTGAGCCAGAACGGAAATCTGCTGAATGATCTTTTGAACCTGAATTACGGTTATTCCTACCGGAATGACCGCATCAACAGCACCAATGTCGGGAATAAGGTCCGGAATACGCACAGCGCCTTTGCCGCCCTGACTGCGGGCAAAGACCTGGATTTCTTTATTTCACGCATCGAAGCCTCGCTGGCAGGCCGTTATGATGCACCGTCGGATTTTGCCGATGCCCTCAGTCCGCGTTTCAGTTTTTCTATGGTCCATGCGGGGAGCAAGTACGCACTGAACCTCAAAACCCATATTACGCGTTCCTATAAGGCGCCGACCTTTAATGATCTGTACTGGCCTCAGGATGCCTATTCCGTCGGGAATCCAAACCTGCAGCCGGAATACGGCTTCAATTATGATGTCGGACTGAGCCTGAACCTGAGCAACTTTATGATGAGCACCAATTTCTTCAGCAACGACGTCACCAACCTGATCCTGTGGCAGCAGGATCCGGCGCTGAACAACCTGTGGACGCCGAAGAATATTTCCAAGACCAGCACAAAGGGGCTTGAAACATCCGCCACCCTGACTTTATGGAAAGTATGGGGACTGCATATCGAACATACTTTTATGCGTGCCCTGGATGTCGGCCCGGATATCAACCGTTACGGAAAATTTCTCATATACAAGCCACGGAACAAATTTGACATCAGCAGCAGCCTGAAGATCGCCGGTATCGAATGGAATTTCAATTTCCATTTCATTGACTACCGGTATACGGATGCTTCAAACGTCAAATGGCTGCCGGCCTACAGCACCTTTGACAGCAATATATCCTACCGCTTCAACCTCGGTAATGTCAGCATGAACGTGATCGGAGAGGTCAATAATATCTTTAATACACCGGTAATGCTGACCGCCGGAACCGCGGAAGCGGGGCGGCTGATGAAACTGACCCTGGGTGCGAATTTCTAAACATTAAAATCCCCCGAAGGGAATCATGAAACGCCATTTTAAAATTCTGCTCATTTCCTGCTTCCTCCCGGTCCTCTTGCTTGCCCGGGAGGAAGCCACTGTTATTGGTACCATCTCCGACAAAGAAAGCGGAAGTCCGCTGATTGCCGTCAACATTTACCTGAAAGACACTGTGATCGGCACCATGACAAATGATGAGGGTTGTTTTATCATCACGGATATTCCGCCGGGGAACTATGAACTGATCGCAAGCATGATCGGTTATGAAAAGATCGTCCGAATTCTGCGTTTATCGCCGGGAGAACGTCTGCAATTGGATATCCTCATGAAACAAACGGTGCTGGATTATGGCAAGAATGTCATGGTTACCGCTTCGCGCACGCAGAAATACATTGAGGAAATTCCCGGCTCCGTCGATCTCATTTCCCAAGAAGTGCTGCTGAACCGCAACCCCCAGGATCTCGGAGAAGCGCTACGGGACATCAAGGGTGTAATGATCAAAAGTTACGGTGGGCTGGGTTCCAGCCAGATGATCTCTCTGCGCGGTTCCAGCAGCGAACAGGTACTGGTGCTGATCGACGGTCAGCGGGTCAACAACGCCCAGAACGGTTATGTGGACCTCAGCAACATCCCCTCGAACGAGATTGAAAAGATCGAGGTGGTAAAAGGAGCGAATTCCGCGCTTTACGGTTCCGATGCGGTCGGAGGCGTCATCAATATCATAACAAAAAAAGCGGGAGAGAAGGATATGCTGGGCATCACCTTCAAGGGAATGCTGGGTTCCTTCCACTCACGGGCACTGGAATCATCGCTCCGTTACGGAGTTAAAGGGGTCTCTCTGCGCGCCGCCTATAAATTTCTGAATTCTTTGGGTGATTTTCCCTATACCGACAATTACGGAAGTCCGCAGGTCCGTATCAATTCCGATATCCGTTCTCACAGCATATCGGGACGTCTGGGCTATGTTTTCAGCAATTCGGACATGAAACCGGGAATTGACCTGAAATATACGCATTTTCGCTCGGAAAAAGGCGCGCCCGGAACCATCGAACCTTATTATTACGAAGCGCGAATGTGGGATCGCAACAGCAACCTTTCGCTGAATATCAACTCGAAAGTATTCGATCAGTTCAACGATATTCGATTTAGCGCTTCTTATCAGACAACATATAACCGCTACCTGAACAACGAAATGCTGGTTCCTACCGACAATTCCTTTGCAACGCGCTCCCTGAACAGTGAAATACAGGGACATTCCGTGCTCAATTCCTATCTGATGCTAACTTACGGCATTGGAGAACATACCAGCAGAATGGATAATTTTCAGCAGGATACCAGCTATCGGCGGCTCACCTATTACGCATTTATTCTCAATGAAAGCGATATCAGATTCGACGGTCGCTACCTGCGTTCGCTCATCATTAGCCCTTCTATCCGTTATGACAGTCATTCCGATTTCAATAACGTCTTCTCTCCTAAAATCGGGTTTGTTCTGAACATCGGGGATGCGTGGAAGACCGGCATCAAATCGAATTTCGGACTCAGTTACCGGGCGCCGACCTTTAATGATCTTTACTGGCCGGAGGATGCTTATACCGTCGGGAATCCCGATCTGAAGCCGGAATCGGGCATGGACTTTGATATTGGAGCGCGCCTGCAGTATCCCGTTCTGGACGGACTGTACTTTGAAAGCGTCTTTTTCCATAATTACATGACGAACCTGATCATCTGGGAATCCAGCGGTGAAAAGTGGAAACCCGATAATGTCGACGTAGCCCGGATCTACGGCCTGGAAAACGGCCTTAAACTGGACATCATCAACGGATATCTCAGCACGGATATCAACTATACCTATCTGCGTGCGATCAATCTTTCCCAAAATGTAACCGAATACGGGAAGCAGCTTGTATACCGTCCGCGGCATAGCATTAATGCTTCCCTGACCGGAAGTTATAAAATATTTACCTGTCAGTATTCTCTGAATATTACCGGGAAACGGTATACGGACCGCAGTAACGTCGAACTGAACGCACTTCCCGCATATGCGGTTTCGGACCTGAGCTTTAGTATACGGCCACGGATCCGAAGTACGGAGCTTAACGTGAATCTGCAGATAAAGAATCTGTTTAACGCGGATTACCGCGTTATGAAAAATTTACCCATGCCGGGAAGAGAATTCCGGATGTCTCTTGAAGTACAATTAAACCAAAAAACCAACAAAAGGAGAGTGTCATGAAAAAACTGACAATCATGTTAACAGTCATTTTGACTGTTATCGCCTTCAGCGGCTGTGACTGGTTCAAGCCCCCTTACACGCCGCCGACAGGAGCGGATGCCAACGTTGCCGTATATGTCCTGAATTCCGGATCAACGAGTATCTCGGTCATTGATCTTGAAGAAGATTCCGTATATAACAACGTTGCCACCGTGGGTACCTGGCCAAACCAGCTTGTTTTTCACGACGGGAAACTGTATTGTGTGAACTCGGGTTCGAACAATATCACCATTTATGATGTATCCACCTGGGAAGCCGAAACGCCCATAGCGCTGGGAATCGGCCATAATCCGATGAATATGGTCATTTATGATGATGCTACTGCCTATGTAAGCTGCTCGGTATCTAACAAGGTCTTGAAGATCGACCTGGACAGCAAGACCGTAGTCCGTGAAATGAAAGCCGGAGTCGGTTGCACGGGTATTGCCATAGCCAATGCCAAGGTTTACGCGGCCAATACCGGTTACATTTCCTGGGATCAGCCCTACATGACCGGTACCGTGACGGTTTTCAATGCGGTCAACGGCGATTCGATCAAGACCATTGAAGTCGCAACCAACCCGCAGGCGATCGGCGTTGCCGGCGACGGAAAACTCCATGTCGCAGCCGCCGGGAACTGGTTTGATATTCCGGGTGCAATTTCCGTAATTGATCCCGAAACCGACGCTGTTTCAGCCACCTATCCCGTGGGCAGCACCCCCGGAAGTATCGCGATTGATGAAGTGAATAACGTCGCTTACTGCGGCATCTGGGGTGCCGGCGCGCTGGCGTACAATACCGCGACCGGAACCGTTGTCGACGAGGTTTTTGCCGGTCATGGCGGATCCGGGGTCCTCTCATTTGACGGGATCTGGATCTCCGACTGGGATGCCGACATGGTGTACAAGTACAACAGCGAAGGTACTGCCGTTGATTCTTTCCTGGTAGGTGATTCCCCGTCTGCGCTTGCTTTCCGAAACGAACCCCAGGAATAATGCATTGTTTATCTTATCGGAGGGGCCCTTATACGACTCCTCCGATAAGATAAAATGGAGGATTAGAACCATGTTAAAAAATAAAAGATTTCCCGTTTCCGTCCTTTTTCTGATATTACTGCTGATGCTGACCGCCTGTGCTCCTTCCGGACTGCGTATTGTTTCCCTGTCCCCGAGTCAGACTGAGATTGTCTACAATCTGGGGCTGGAAGACAAACTGGTCGGATGGTCGCGTTACGATTGCTATCCGCCCGAAGTACAGGAACGGAAGGGCTGGTTGCCTTACGATGAATACGAATTTGTATCGAATGAAGACGAACTCAGTAAGGACGTTGCCGTTGTCAGCAATTTTACAAGTATCAATTATGAACTGATAAAACTTCTGGATCCCACTCTGATTTTGGCGATCGAGCCCATTCAGAAGCCGTTTGCGGACTCACTGAAAGCGCTCGGGTTCAATGTGCTTTATTATCATCCGGTGACCTTACAGGATGTATGGGATATGATCAACGATATCGGCGAGAAGGCCGGTGTCGGGATGCGTGCAAAACGCCTGACCGCAAAAGCACAAAAAGAGATCGCTGAGATCAGAGCTGTCACGGAGAAACTTCCCAGGATCAAAGTGTACTTTGAAATCAACCACATGGGACCTTATGTGCTGGGCTCCGGTTCTCCCATGGACCAGCTGCTTGAGATTGCCGGCGGCGTTAATATCTTCAATGATACGAAAGGCATCGCATTCAAAGCCGAACTGAGCGATATTATCGAACGCGATCCGGATGTGATCCTGACCCCGCTCTGGCCGCACGCCGGAACATACGAGGTTACTACCATCAGCGAGATCGTAACGCGTCCGGGTTTTGAGAACATAAGCGCGGTAAAGAATGACCGGGTTTATCATTACGATTCAAGCCTTTTGAAGTGTCCCAGCCTGCGACAGGTAACTGCAGCCAAAAAGATGGCGTACCTGCTGCACCCCTATTATTTTAAAAACCCGGATAATTCCGTTTCTCCCTGGGAACTGGGAAAAATCGATGCCACATATCCTCCTGAAAAATCACCGAAATAACATGTATCGGGAGTCCTCATGAATCACGATTATACGATTAAAGATCAGTCCATGCACCGGGAAGGTCAACAAAAGATCGATTGGGCGGCCAAATGGATGAAAGTGCTGAACCATCTGGCGGATGAATACCGAAAAGAAGGTGTTTTCAAAGGGAAACGCATTACAATGTGCATTCATTTGGAGGCAAAAACCGCCTATCTGGCAACGGTGATCAAAAGCTTGGGCGCCGATGTCTGGATCACCAGCAGCAACTCAATGTCCACAAAAGACGATGTCTGCGCCGCCCTGGTGAAAAACGGCATTCATGTGCATGCCATTCATGCGGCCGATAAAGACGCATACCGGAAATACCTGCATGCCGTCGTCGCCTGCAAACCCCACGTTGTCATTGATGACGGCGGCGATATCTGCGAACTTCTGCACACGCATCCCGAATATGCCGAAAATCTGCAGGGTATTTGTGAAGAAACAACCACCGGCGTGCACCGGCTTAAGCAAAAAGTAAAGGAGAAATCCCTTAAATATCCGGCACTGGCCATCAATGATGCGCAGTCCAAATATCTGTTCGACAACCGCTACGGCACGGGCCAGTCGACCTGGACCGCCGTTACACATCTGACCAATTTGACGGTTGCGGGCAGAGTGGTGGTTGTGGTCGGTTACGGATGGGTAGGGCGCGGGGTTGCCGTCCGGGCCGCCGGACTCGGTGCAGAGGTGGTGGTTACCGAGATCAATCCCTGGAAAGCCATGGAAGCCCGACTTGACGGCTTCCGGGTCATGCCCATCGATCAGGCGGCAAGCTTGGGTGATTTCTTTGTTACGGCTACCGGTGAAGATGATGTGATTCGTGTAAAACATATTGAGAAAATGAAAAACGGCGCTTTTTTGTCCAATGCGGGCCATTTTGGTTACGAGATCTCCGTCCCGCAGCTGTACGATGCAGCCAAAAAAGTGGAAACCGTCCGCGAGAATGTCGAAGAGATCACGCTGAAAAGCGGTAATAAAGTCTATCTGCTTTCCAAGGGCGACATTATCAATATTGCCGGCGGACTGGGGCATCCGGTAGAGATTTTGGATATTTCCTTTTCCCTGCAGCTTGCATCCATTCATCATGTTCTGATCAGTAATTTCCGGGAGCCCGGCCTCTACCGCGTTCCGGAAGAGATCGATGAAATGGTTATCCGCGAAAAAATGAAGGCAGAGAACATACAAATCGACGAGGATATCAAAGGAGTGTTAAAACGGTGAATTTTACAGGACTATTAGGAATACTGGTGATCCTTCTCCTCGCATGGGGATTCTCCAAGGACCGCCGTGTGATCAACTGGCACGTTGTGGGATGGGGCATTGGGATACAGACGCTTTTTGCACTGTTCATATTTGTCGTTCCTGCCGGGTCAAAAGTTTTTCTCTTTATAAATAAAGTTGTGGTGGCTGTGCTTTCCTGTGCTTCCGCAGGTACGGAATTCGTGTTTGGAGCGCTGTCTATAGGACCCGGGAAACCGGGATCCCTGGGTTATTTCTTTGCTTTTCAGGCAATGCCTTCCATTATCTTCTTTGCAGCCCTGGTTGGAGTATTGTATTATCTGGGCATTATGCAGCTGGTCATTAAAGGCTTTGCCTGGGTATTTACCAAACTCATGCGAATCTCCGGCGCAGAATCGCTGAGCGCATCATCGAACATCTTTGTGGGAGTGGAGTCCTCGCTGATCATTAAGCCCTATCTGGCAACGATGACCAAATCCGAGTTGAACACGGTGCTGACGGTCGGCATGGCAACGGTGGCCTCCAGTATGCTTGCCGTATACATTATGGTCCTTCAGCATCAGTTTCCCACCATCGCCGGGCACCTGGTCTCCGCCTCGATCATGAACGCCCCGGCAGCTATTGTGATCTCCAAACTGCTGTATCCGGAAAAGGAAAACCCCGAAACACTGGGACTCAAGATACAACCGCATTTTGAAAAACAGAGCAGTATGTTCGAAAGTATTCTGGACAGCGCCCAATCCGGAGTTAAACTGGTCGTGGGCATTGTCGCCATGCTGCTGGCATTCCTGGGATTGGTCGCGTTAATTGACAAGATCATGGTCCTCCTGGGAATTCCTCTGAACAATCTCTTTAACTCCAATATCGATTTCAGTCTCAAGGGATTATTGGGCTATCTCTTTTTCCCCATGACCTGGCTTATCGGAATTCCTTCCCAGGACGTGAGTGTTATCTCGGGAATTATCGGGGAGCGTGTGATCCTTTCGGAAGTAACGGCTTTCCAGGATCTGTCAAAAGTAATTGCACAAGGTTTGATCTCACAGCGTTCCGCGGTCATTACGACTTATGCGTTGACCGGATTTGCCCATATAGCGTCGATCGCCGTCTTTGTGGGAGGATATGCAGCTCTGGCACCCAAACGCGCCAGGGACCTCTCTACACTGGGTTTCAGAGCACTGCTTGGTGCGACGCTGGCAACACTGCTTACAGCGAGTATTGCGGGTATTTTTTATCAAAATGCATCCATTCTTGCGATGTAAAAAATAAGGAGGAACCATGACGGGTTCAATTCTGCTGGCAATGCTTTCGGGCGTTTGCTTCTCGGTAATCGGGATCATGATGCGGCTGGGGCAGAATAAAAACGTGGTGCCGCTGCATATCTCTATGTGTATGGGGATCGCCGGTGCCCTGTATTTCGCCTTCCAGATCAACTGGAAAACCTGGGATGTGCCGCCCTATGTCATTATCATGTCTCTCTGCGGCACGGTCGGGATGATCGCTTCCATGATCTTTAGCAAAATGTCCTTGAAACGCGGGCCTTTGTCACCTCTGTGGACGGCCACTAACCTTACCTTTATCGTCGTGACCCTCTATGCCGCCCTGATGTTCGGGGAAAAGATCGCACTGATGCAGGGACTGGCTCTGGCCTTTGGCATTATCTGCGTGATATTTGCCGCCAATCTGGGCGATCAGCCCAAGGACGCCGAAAGCGGCGGGAAAGGCATGCGCACACGCCTGGAATACGCTTTTCTGCTGTTTCTGGTCCTTCTGGGCAACAGTTTTTCCTTTTTGGTCATAAAGGACCTGGGGACCCGAATGATGCCCGGAAGCGAAATACCCTATATCGCCGTTTACCGCTCGCACATGTATTTTTTTATGTACGCCAGCATGGCCCTGGCCTCCTTCCTGATCGTCAAATTCATCGACAAGAGCAAGCCGGTATCCTACAAATGGGTCTGGGGACTGGGATCCCTGGCTGCGGCAGGATCCATCAGCGGTATGCTGATGCTGAGTTCCGTGGTGGATAAACTTCCGGCTTCGGTAGTGTTTACGCTAAATTCCATCTGCTGTATTTTGGTCGCCTGTATTGTCTCGGTAATCGCTTTCCGCGAAAAGATCAAAGCCGCCTGGTGGGGAACGATTGCATTTGGCCTGATAGCGGTGATACTGGCAAATATTGTGTAAGAATAAATAGAATAATTTTAGAGATCAATGTCGTTGTCTTGTTGGATAGAACGCAAAAGACAGGGGTAAATTTGTATTGCTGATGATTTTTCAGCAAACCTTCCCCGGATTCAGGATGCCCTTCGGATCAAAGACTTTTTTGATGCCGCGCAGCAGGTTCATGTAGGTTTCCCCGTTCATGCGTTGCAGATATTCTTTTTTTGCATATCCGATGCCGTGTTCGCCGGATACATGGCCGCCCAGTTCGGCGCCCTTGGCATAAAACAGGTCAAATGCCTTGCTGAGCTTTTCCTGAAAAATATTTTCCGGGAGCTCGTCTTTCAGGACATAGACGTGCAGGTTGCCGTCACCGGCATGGCCGAAACTGGCAATGCGCACACCCAAATCCTTTTCAATTGCCTTGGTATAATTGATAAAATCCGCAACATGGTCCCGCGGGACCACTACATCGCATTCGTCCATTTCGCTGGTGGAAGCCTTGATCGCTTCAAGAAATGCACCCCGGGCGGACCAGATGGATTCATTCCGTTCTGCGGTATCGGAGATAAAGACATCCAGCGCACCGGCTTTCAGGCAGACATGGGCAACCTGTTCATAGATATTTTCCACGTCCGGTTTGCTGTTGCCGTCAAAGGTCAGAAGCAGGTAAGCGTCCGAGCTGCTGTCCGGAAAACGCTTTCCCAGATAGTTCTCGGCGGAAAGAATGACATTGCGTTCCATGTATTCGATGGCAGTAGGAATGAATTTGGAGCGAATAATGACCGGCACGGCGGAGATGGCCGTCTCGATGTCGGGGAAAGGAACCAGCAGGGAGATCGCTACCCTGGGGAGGGGAAGAAGCTTTAGGACCGCCTTGCTAATGATGCCCAGCGTACCTTCCGAACCGACGATCAGGTCTTTCAGGCTGTAGCCGGAACTGTCCTTGACGATCTTGCCGCCGACGGTGATCATTTCTCCGTTGGGCAACACTACATCCAGTGAACGGACATAATCACGGGTTACTCCGTATTTTACGGCGCGCATTCCTCCGGCATTCGTGGAAATATTCCCGCCGATCGAGGCGCTTTTTTCACCGGGGTCCGGCGGGTAGAACAAATCGCGTGCCTCCACGTATTTGGATATTTCCATCAGCAGCACGCCCGGCTCCACGGTCAAAGTCAGATTTGCCTCATCAAGCTCCAGAATGCGGTTCATGCGTTCCGTTGACAGCATGATCCCTTTGTGAATGGCTATGGCGGCACCCACGAGTCCTGTACCCTGTCCCCGCGGGGTTACGGGAATATTATGCTCATAAGCATAGCGCATCACGGCTGCAACCTGCTCCGCATTTTCCGGCAGCACAACAACATCGGGAAAAGAACGGATGCCGGCGAGTTCGTCACGGCTGTAATCTTCGTGGATCGCCTCGCCGTACAGCACATTCTCCGTGCCGCAGATCGCAAGCAGCGCTTCGATATCCGTTTGTGTCACTTGTTTATAGTTCATGGCATTTACCTGTTATTTGTTTTAAGCGCCCTGAGCTTTCCGATCATTTCCGGAAGGATCTCGTAAATATCCCCGATCACCGCATAATGGGCAACACTGAAGATCTGCGCTTTCGGGTCTTTGTTGATGGCGATCACCGTATCTGCATTGTTCATGCCGGCGACGAACTGAATCGCTCCGGATACACCGCAGGTGATAATGAGCTTGGGCTTGACGGTCCTGCCGCTGAGTCCGATCTGCAGACGCGGATCCGCCCAGCCGGCTTCGATCAGCGGACGGGTGACGGCCACCATGCCCCCCAGGAGATCGGCAAGCTCGTAAGCTATAGAAAGGTCATCTTCTTTTTTAAATGCACGTCCGGCAACGACGATCACGTCCGCATCCTCGATGCTTTTGACCTTTTCCTTCTTTTTGACCTCAAGGACCTTAATACGAGAGGCCAGTTTATCGCTGCCGATATCCAGATATTCGGGTTTTCCGGAGGCGTCGTCCTGCCGTTCGGGCGCATCAAAGATCTTATAGCGCACCGTGGCGAACTGCGGACGATGGTTGGGTGTATGAATATGTGCCATGATGTTGCCGCCGTATGCAGGACGGATCTGGTCGAGGTCCGTATTTTTCTGCACATCCAGCATGGTACAGTCGGCCGTGAGACCGGTGCGGAAACGTGCGGCGACCCTTGGGGCCAGAGAGCGTCCGACCGTTGTGCCGCCGACCAGTACGATGGATGGCTTGATACGATTGATAAAATCTTCAAAAACAGCGGTATAGGGTTCGATGCGGAAATGAAGCAGTTCCGGTTTATCGTAAAGGTAGACGCCGTCGGCGCCGTAGTGCAGGAGCTCCTCCGCCATGCTCCCGACCTTGCTGCCCATCAGCAGGCAATACACCGGATGACCGATCTTGGCCGCCATTTCGCGTGCCTTGCCGATCAGCTCGAAACTGACGGGGTGAATGGAATCTTCAATATGATCAATATAAACGGCAATGCCGCGCCATTTGCTTTTATCGATCTCGGCGACTTTTTCTTCGACAAACTCAAAAACATCCGGATAGCGCTTTACGCAGATTTTGCACATGCGGCAACCGGAATTAATGGAGATCTCTTTGCCGTCGGATTCGATTGCGTTAAAGGGACAGACCTTGATGAGTGCGTCGTGACTTTTTCCTTTTACCGCGTTCTGGTGGACAATGATTTTTGACATGGTAGCGGATCAACCTATATAAATTTCAGTTCGTGGAGTTTTTCGGCCAGACGCTGTCCCAGCTCCTCACCCTTGCCTTCCCAGCGTTCGCTGGTGGTTTTGGCGGGCGGCGGAAAGATCTTCAGCACCTGCGTCGGCGAGCCCTTCAGTCCGTAATGGGATTCGTCTTTATCTTCAAGATCGTTGAAAGTAATATAATGCACCGGCCGGTCGGCGGTTTTCAATTTTAGCTTGAATGAGGGGAGGCGCGGCTGATAAATGTCCTTTTCCACCGTGATCAGGCAGGGGAGGAGGACCTCCTGGATTTCCACGGATTCCGCCATGTTCATCTCGACGGTAATGGATTTTTCATTGAGCTCCAGAATGCGCAGCACGTTTGCCACATGCGGGATCTGCAGATATTCGGCGATCTCCGGACCGACCTGGGCGGTGTCGCCGTCGGTGGTCATTTTGCCGGTAATGATCAGATCGCTGTGACCCAGACTGCGGATGCCCTGAGAGAGGGCATAAGATGTCGCCAGCACATCCGCGCCGGCGAATTTTCGGTCCGTCAGCAGATAACCCTCGTCCGCACCCATCATGTAGGCTTCGCGGATCACCGCTTCCGCTTGCGGCGGGCCCATGCTGATCACACGCAGCCCGGCATTTTTATCCGACTTGATCCTCAGGGCGGTTTCCAGGGCGTACAGATCGTAGGGATTCATCTTGGAATCAATACCTTCGCGTTTTAAAACGCCGGTTTTTTCGTCGATCTCGACCTCTGAAGTTCCCGGGACCTGTTTAATACACACCGTAATATTCATGAAATTCCTCAGTTTCAATTTAATTCGAATTATAATAAAAAGCGGAACTATTTGCTATAAAAAACCGATAATGTATCCAGAGTATTTATATAAATATAATATTTATGATCATTATTCTTTTCGCAGAAGCGCTGGTTATGGATGGAACTGCGGAAGAGTAAGTTTTGCAAACAGGCTCAATCCTTTCCGCCGGCAGTATCGGAAACGGATTTGCGTTGTTTCAGCGCATGTTCCGGGGTCATGATCTTTTTCAGGGTTTGAGGGCTAAGGCTCTCGTGAAATTCTGCAAGACGGTGAGGGGGAATATCGCGGATAAGCAGCTTGTTATCGGCCGAAAAACGGATCAGTTTTCCAACGATATCGTGTGCATCCTTAAATGCGACACCGTGATGTACCAGATATTCGGCGATCTCAACGCCGTAAAATTGCTCATCTTCCAGGGCTTGCCGGATAGTTTCGCTTTTCAGGGTGATCTGCGGCACAAATTTTAGCAATAATTCCAATTCCTCCTGAACAATATCCAGGCTTTCAAACAGAGGCTCTTTATCCAGCTGCATGTCCCGGTTATAGGTGAGGGGCAGGCCCTTCATCATCATCATCAGAGAAATGAGATTGCCGCTGATCTTGCCGCTGAATCCCCGCAAAAGTTCCAGAAGGTCCGCATTCTTTTTATGCGGCATCAGGGAAGACCCGGTGCAGAACGCTTCCGGGAGATCGACATAATCAAATTCCGCCGTGGAATAGAGTATCATGTCCGCCGCAAAACGTGAAATGTGCATCTGGATAAGGTTCAGGATGCTTAGCAGCTCAATCACATGGTCACGGTCGGAAACATGATCTTGGGCATTGCTTAATTCCTTCAGCTGCAGCAAAATTCCCTCGTCTGCCAGTTCGGAAAGCGCTTTTTTGTAGGATCCCGCGGAAACCGAGGATCCCGCCAGCGCGCCGGCGCCGATCTGCAGACGAAGATGCTTCGGATAATCCTGCAGGCGCAAACGATCGCGTCCGAACATCTCTGCATAGGCGTCGCAATAATCCCGGAAACGGATGATCTGCGCACGCTGCGTGTGCGTATAACCTACAAAAGCTGCGTTGGCGTAGGCTTTTCCCAACCCCGCAAAGGCTGCTGTCAGGTTTTCCAGGATCTGCAGTAAGATTGAGGAACGCGTAAGGCAGTAAAGCTTGACATCAAAGGCGATCTGATCATTGCGCGAGCGCAGCGTGTGGAGCTTATGGGCAAGTGCGCCGACGCTTTTTTCCAGCGTATTTTGCACGGCGGAATGGATATCCTCTTCGGCCGGATCGGCCTGGAATGCATTGCTGCGAATATCAGCCAACAGCGATTGCAATGCGGCATTTAGAATCTGTTTTTCTTCCGGAGTAAGCAATTTCTCGAAGTAAAGGGCTTTTACATGCAAAATGGAATGAAGGACATCATATTCCGCAAGTCTTATATCATAATGGATAGAACGCGAAAAACGCTCAAAATCCGCATCGATGGGTATGCTGAAACGACCGCCCCAGAGTTTTTTTGCCATATTTACCTCCCTTGCAATTAACAGGAATGTAATGTATTTTAAGCATGCAGCATAGTAAGAAATAACTGAGCGCTGCCTGCCCGCCACAACCCTTTGATAAAAGGGCAAAGAAGGGGCTCCTGTCTACTGTCTACCGACTACTTCTCCAAAAAAGGCATTGCATAAAGATCAATAAAGGCTTCGGCGTTCTCGCGGATGTATTCGTCTCCGTCCCCGTAAGTGGCCAGATTCATTTTATACATCGAATACGGTGTCTGCCTTGAAGTGACGATCAGATTGCCTTTGAACAATTTGACGGTAACGATGCCGGTGACCTTTTCCTGGGTTTTTTCCACAAAGGCGGCCAGACTTTCGCGCAGGCGGGTATACCACAGTCCCTGATAAAGGATCTGGGAATATTTGAGCGCTACGATCTCTTTAAAGGCCAATGTTTCCCGGTCCAGGACAATGGATTCAAGGTCCTTGTGCGCGTGGATCAGCGTCCACCCTGCCGGAGCCTCGTAGATCTCGCGCGATTTGATGCCGACGATACGGTCTTCGATCATGTCCGTCCGTCCGATGCCGTGTTTGCCGGCAATTTCGTTCAAATTTTCCGTGATCTCGAGGAAGGACATTTTTTTACCGTTCAGTGCAACGGGAACGCCTTTCAGAAATTCGATGGAAACATAGTCGGGTTCGTCGGGCGTATCTTCGATCCTGCGGCACATTACATAGGAATCTTCCGGCGTTGCATTGCCAAGATCTTCCAGCGCCCCGCATTCTACGGCAATTCCCCAGATATTCTTGTCAATGCTGTAGATCTTTTCTTTGCTCAGCTTAATGGGGAGCTTCTTTTTTTCCGCATATTCAATCTCGGATTCCCGGGAGCTCAGTTCCCAGTAGCGAAGGGGAGCGACGATCTTTAATGCGGGATCCAGCATTTTGACGGTGACATCCAGGCGTACCTGATCATTGCCTTTGGCGGAACAGCCGTGTCCCACGGTATTGACCCCTTCCGCATGTGCGCATTCTACAAGATACTTGGCGATCAGCGGACGGCCGTATGCGGTGGCAAGCAGATATTTGTTCTCATAGATCAGATTGGCTTTTAATCCCGGAATGAGATAATCGCGGGCCAGTTCCTCGCGAAGATCCTTGACGATGACCTTGGAAGCCCCGGTTTGAATACCGCGCCGCTCAAGGTCTTCCGGTGAAAATTCACTGCCCAGATTGGCGGAAAAACAAATCACCTCGTCATAACCGTTATCTTTCAGCCAGGGAATTGCGCAGGTTGTATCCAGACCGCCGCTGTAGGCCAAAATGATCTTTTTTTTGTTCATCGCATCACTCCAATTTTTTAAGGCTGAAATTTATGATAAAACCGGAGTAAATCAAACAAATTCGTGATTATATTTTATTTCATTAATCGTAATGCGGTAAATAACGTCGAATATTCGGTATTAAATACAGTTTTCTGAACTATGATCTGTAAAAAGTACTTTTTCGGGTTTAACGCGATCTTGTTTTTTGGATCCGCCCCAGCAGGTACACTCCGATACTGAACAGCAGTCCCGGGTAAAGGGGCTCAATTTGCAGGGGATAGCCGCCGAAGATCTTGCCGGCAAGGAACCAGGATGCGCTGATCAGGAAAGCGCCGATCATCAGGATGCGGATCATAGGTGGGTGCACCGGCTTTTTATAGAGGGCGGATAAAACCGGAATAAGCAGGGAAGGGATGACCAGGGTGCCCACAACATACCAGATGGAAATAACGGATGGCAGCAGTACGATAAGGAGCATTGCCAGGATACCGCTGAGGAGATAGCCGAGGCGGATGTTTTTCCGGATATCGCCCTTGCGCAGATAATAGAGCACATCGTATCCGATCGTCTGAGCGGAAATAAAAATGTGCGAATCCAGCGTAGACATCACGGTTGCCAGAAGCCCGGTCATAAAAAGCCCGAGCAGACCCACAGGCAGCACTTGAGACGCCAGTAGCGGATACGCGTAAAGTGCTTGAATATCAGGCAATAATGCTCTTGCATATAAACCGGTTGTGACCGTTAAAAAATCGAAGAACATCCAAAAAACAATACTGACAAGAATGCCGTTCCGTGCGGTTTTTGCCGAACGTGCGGCGGCGCAGCGTTGATGGAATCCGGGATCTACGATTGTCCAGAGTGCAATAAAAAACCAGGATACAATGTAGCTGAGGGACATTCCGCCGCCAAGGCTCAGATGTTTTTCGGGCAGCACCCGGGTGTTCAGAAATTCTCCGGGCGGATAGCGGTTCAGGAGGAAAAGCGCCAGGATGATAAAACCGGCAAACATGATCATGAACTGGAGCATATCGGACTGCACCACCGATTCGAACCCTTTACGGTAGAGATATACGGCGACTACAATAAAGATCAGCAATGCGGCAAGGTAAACGGGAATTCCGGTTATCAGGGAAACGATCAACCCGGAGATCAGCAGATAAGCTGCCGGCGAGGTCAGTAAAAAGACAAAGAATCCGCTTAAAAGCGAAGCTGTTTTGCCGTAGCGTTCACGGATCAGTTCCGGAATGGTCGCCGCATTGTTGTCACGGACACGTCCTGCGATAAAGAGGGCATAGATCAATGCGAAAATATAGTAAGGGAAACCCATTACAAACCAGTTTGAAAGTCCGTGCAGATAGGTGAATTCCCCGATACCGAGAATGCCGCCGTACCAGGTGGATACCAGGGTCATTACAAAGAGCGGCAAGGTCAGTCGGCGACCGGAAAGAATGAAATCTTCGCCCTTAAAATACCGCTTGCGGCGAATAAGACCGATCAGAAAAAGCAAAAGGATATATAAGACGATGATTGCGTAATCGATAGGATGAAGTTGCATTTTCATGCCAACCTCGTCATAAATAAAAGCAGTCCGGAATCAAAGCAGATCCCAAGCATTGTTCCGATGCAGGAATTTCCCAGTCCCTGGGAACCGGGTTGCAAACGAGCGTCGGCAACATCAAAAAGCGCCCCTTCCAGCAGCAATCCGGATACCGGTTCAAGGGCAAGCAGCGAAAAACGTTGTCCTTTCCGGGTTTGAAAGCGGTATTTCCCGGCCGGCAGAAAACGCAACAGCTCGTCCTTGGTATATACCGCGATCCTTATCACTGCGGCATACTGTGCCAAAGTGACAATATTGATCAGAAAATGATCCAGCTGTTTGCCGTCGGCGCCAAAGACATGCAAATCGGCGATACCGTGTTTGCTGCAATAGCGCAGGCATTTTTCCAAATCACTGATACTGATAGACGGGTCATGGATCAGTTCGCCCGTTCCGGATGTGGGTCGGCTTTTGATGGAATCCATGTCGCCGATCAGCACATCGGGAATAAAATCGAGCTGCAGGCAATAATCGTAGGCGCCGTCAGCGGCGATCCGGAGTCTATCATTGCCGCAGTATTGCTGCAGGACGGCGGTATCGGGAACGTTCCCGTTGAGAAAAAGGCAGGCTGCTTCAGGCTTTTCCATGTTCTTTGAGTTTCTTTTTGTATTTCCGCATATTGACGCTGATGCGCATCTTTTTGCGGTATTTCCGGACGGCTTTGCGGTAATCGCGGGAATAAAAATAACGCTTTGCCTGCGGACTGATGGGAGCGATCATGGTCGCAGGACGCCAAAGGATGGGACGGTGATTGCGGCTGTACTGCAGCGCTCCGTATTCATCCGCCCAGCTTAGGGTATAATAACTGTAGAGCGGCAGCATTTGCTGCTTGATGTTCAGCATAAAGGCTTCGATCTTGGGGTCCATAAAATGAAAAGCCCGCGAAAAAAAGAGGGCGGTATGGAGATAATTCGGAGAATTGATAATTCCGTGCGTGTTGCTGCGTTTCGCCAGGTTGAGCAGGATCTGCAGCATGTGCATACCGATCCCCAGTCCCGGTGCCTTCTGCCCCGGCAGCGGCGGTTTGTCCTTGCGAAAAGGCTTGTAGGGATTCTGCATCATCAGCCATTCGATATGCAAAAACTCCAGATTTAAATAATGGTCCTTTTCCAGCGGGAGCTTCAGGTTCTTGCGCTGCATGACCAGCTCTATCAGCTTGTGTCGCTTGCCGTCCTTTTCGGAGAGCATCATAAAACGGTGCACATAAGGATCGTCCATATTGATGTGCCAGGAAATGTTGGGAATGCCTTTTTGCTCGAAATACGCCTTGACTCCATAGCGATTGAACATATTGTTGATCACGGCTGGGGAATAGCAGCCGAGGAAAAGGTGGGTGCGGTGATTGAATTCGCCGTTTTTAAAAAGATCGTTTTCGCTCAGGGAAAATTCCCGTTCGTTCGTGAACTGCTGGCTTGTCATCCGGCGGAAGGCCTGATCGTATTTTTTCTGGTACTGCGTCATTCTTCCACATTTTCCCTTGAAATGAGCGTTACGCCGCGCGCATTAGTGATCCTTCGACGGATCAGATCGCCGGGCAGATAGTTTGCTTTGGGAAAGACGACGACCTTGCCACAGGAAGTTCGCCCCATCATCTCTTCGGGTCTGCGTTTACTGCCGGATTCCACCAGGATATCAAGCTCTTTGCCGATCATTGCGCGGAAGCGCTGCAGGGTGTGTTCTTTCTGCAAGGCGATCAATTCCAGCAAGCGTTCCGTTTTTTGAGTGTCGCTGACATCGTCCTGCAATTTTATGGCTTTGGTGTGGGGGCGCGGAGAATATTTAAAAGTAAAGGCCGAATCGTATCGTACCTGGCGCATAATATCGAGTGTATCCCGGAAATCACGGTCGCCTTCACCCGGAAATCCGACAATGATATCCGTGCTGATGCCCATATCCGGGACGTACTGGCGGATCATTTCCACCCGTTTTAAATAATGTTCCCGGGTATAACTGCGGTTCATCGCAGCAAGAACAGAATTGGAGCCCGACTGCAGCGGAAGGTGAATATGGTTGGCGATCAGCGGTTTGTATTCGGCATGCACCTGCATCAGCGCCGCATCTACGTCCTGTGGGTGCGGAGAAATATAACGGATACGCCGTATGCCGGAGACTTTTTCGGCAAGCGCGCGAAGCAGATCCGGGAAACTTTTTTCGTCGTCACGGTAAGAATTGACATTTTGTCCCAGCAGGGTGATCTCAACAAAGCCCTGTTCCACCGCTTTCCGGGCTTCAGTCAGGATGCCGGAAACCTTTCGGCTGCGTTCTCGTCCGCGGGTATAGGGCACAATACAGTAGGAACAGAATTTGTCACAGCCCCGGGAAATGGATATCCAGGCATTGATCCCGCTTTTCCGTGCCGGGAAGAGATCTTCGTAAACCTCATATTTTGAAAGCTTTGTATCGATAGCGTGTTTTTCTGTGCTTTGTAAATGCTCAAGAATATTGCGGTAGGCGTCCGGTCCCAGGATCAGATCGACGTAGGGTTTGTTCGTCAGGATCTCGTCCCGGACATTCTGCGCCATACAGCCCAGCAAGCCTATTTTCAGCTGGGGATGCCGGTCTTTAATCTGTTTGAGTTCCCCGAGCCGGGAATGGATCTTTTGCTCCGCATGATCACGGACACTGCAGGTATTCAGCAGAATGAGGTCTGCCTCTTCGGGATCGGCGCTGAAGGAATAACCGGCATTGATCAATATTCCCGACAGCAGTTCGCTGTCGTATTCGTTCATCTGGCATCCGTATGTTTCAATGTAAAAGCGCTTTTTCATGCAGAAATATACGATGAAATGCAAGAAGTCAAAAGATTAAAACGCCGGGAAAGGGAAAGACGGGGCAAAACCAAAGCGCCAAGGCTTGCCGCGGTATGTTCCTTAAAAGCAGCAGCGGCGTTTGCGCTCGGCGCTTCAGCTTGAGGCAGTGACGACGATGCACTTATCTGGCTTGCATGAAACCCCTTGATTGAATGGATTATATCATTTCAACAGAGTGATCATTTGGTATTCATGCTGATGGGCGGAACGGCAAAGCAGAATATAGCGTCCGCTGGGCAGTGATCCAAAATTCATGGGAATCTGCAGCTCTCCGCTGCCGCAGTTCTCCCGGTAGATATCCAGAACTTTTCGTCCGCAGAGATCGTACAGGATAACTTCCAGGTACAGGTCTATCCCGATATTCAGGTTCAGAGTGCTTTGGGGATTGCAGGGGTTGGGGAAGGGCAGCTCCAGCTTAAAAAGCGGGGAAGGACTGTTCCCGGCGGGGGTTATAGCCTGCAGGGTATCAAGAAAAGATTCTCTGCCGCTAAAATCGCAATGTGATAAAACATAGCGGTAGCGGGAGCCCTTCAGTACCGTTTTATCCTGAAAGACGTAATCAACCGGATAATTGACGGTACCGGCTCCCCTGCAGGAATAAAGCAGGTCGCCGTTGCGGTACAGTCGCCAGCATGCATTTTCAAGCTCCGATTCGCTGCGCCAGCGGAGAATAAGCGACTTTGCGCTTGTTTCGGCGCTGAAGTGCGACAGCTGAACGGGGGTGGGTACGTCGCACAAGACCTGGCCGTGATTCGGGCTGCCCGGAGTGGCAAGGGAAGCATAGTCCCAAGGATCCCCGGGGAAGCCGCTCAGATAAATACTGCCGCCCGCGGGACTGGCGGACGTTTCCGCAACACCCACATCCGGGAACAGCAATCCGAGCGCCGGTTCGTGGGTCCCGTGAAAACTGCCTTCATAGGCAATGATATCCACCAGCGTATCGTGATAGACCAGGATCATTCCTTCCATGTCGTTCTGAATGCCACCTTGATACCAGGTGAAGAACTGATAGGGACCGATGCGTTCCCCGGGAATAAAGTCGATGACGCATTCCAGACAATAAGGCCTGCCGTCATAGCCGTTGTACATATACAGCGTCAGATCGCCAAGGCTGCAGGATTCGGGATCTGCGACCACCACTTCGACAAATTCATCCACATCCGCGCCGATATTGTCATAGTGGATCTCATTGATCCATGCCTGAGGTACGGCACAAAGCAGAGTGCCCAGACACAGAAACAGGGAAAACAGGCGTTTTTCCATTTTCGTCCTCCTCTCTTGGGATAAAAATAATAAAAAACGCAGGACTTGTCATCCCCAAAATTTCAGCTGTGATCATGGTCACAAATGAGGAATGTCATAATTTGAGACGAAAAAACCGATAAAGTGGTTTAAGATCTAATCCGGTTTCGGGGAAAAACGGCGGATCAGATTTTTCAGCCGCCGGATAAGAACGGACTTTCCGAGCAGGCCGGCGATGGTAAAAAGATCCGGACTAACGGCAAAGCCGGTCAAGGCCAGGCGCAGGGGATGGATCAGCGCCGCGGCCGGGATCTCATGCCTGTTCGCACAGGCACGCAGACAATCTTCAATTGCTCCCGAAGAGAAATCCCGACAGGTTTCCAAACTGCCGAGAAGATCGTTTAAATAATACTGAATATCAGGTAATTGGAGGTGTTTGTATACGGCATCCCGGTCGTAGTTTTCCGGGTCCCGGAATAGGTATCCGGCATAGTCCTGAAAGTCGTTCAGCAGGTGCATTCGCGCTTTTAAAAGATCCGTGTAAATGATCCCTTTTTCATCGGGAAAGCCGGTGTCGATCCAGGATGCTTTTTGCCATAGGGGTTTTACATAAGGCCATATTTCGGAGGCGTCCATGCGCGACAAATGCTGCCCGTTGATCCAGGTCAGCTTGTCGATATCGAAGATCGCACCTTTTTTATTGACTTTATTGATGCTGAATTTTTTGATCAGTTCATTCAGATCAAAAACCGGTTTCGGCATATTGTCGCCCCAGCCCAGGAGGGCGAGGCCGTTCAGGAGTCCTTGCGGCAGGAATCCCATCGCCCTGAATTCATCAACGGAGGTCGCTCCGTGCCGTTTTGACAGCCGTTTGCCGTCCTTTGCGAGGATCAGCGGCAGGTGCGCAAAGCGCGGGACCGGCATTCCGAGAGCCAGATACAGCAGGATTTGTTTCGGCGTGTTGGAAAGATGATCCTCTCCGCGGATCACGTGCGTGATGCCCATCCGCGCATCGTCAACAACCACCGAGAGTTGATATATGGGAGTCCCGTCCGAACGCAAGACGATAAAATCGTCGATCTCTGTGTTATTGACCTGAATATCCTTGTATACCATATCTTTAAAGCGCGTAATGCCTTCCGGCACCCGGAAACGGATCGTATAAGGAAGTCCGGCTTTGATCTTTGCATCGATCTCCGCCCGGCTCAGATCCCGGCAACGGCCATTGTAGCGGTAGGCTTCATGCGCCGCCTCCGCGGCGGCCTTGTCGGATTCCAGCTGCTCCCGGCTGCAGAAACAGCGGTAGGCCCTGCCTTTCCGCAGGAGCTGTTCCGCTGCGGCGCGGTGTTCCCCGATATGGGTGCTTTGAATGACCGGTTCTTCATCGGGCGAAAGTCCAAGCCAGTCCAATGCTTCCAGGATTTCCCGGGTATTTTCATCCGTGGAGCGTTCCTTGTCCGTATCTTCGATACGCAGACAGTAGACGCCTTGATTCTGGCGGGCAAAGAGATAATTGAAAAGGGCTGTCCGGACCCCGCCGATATGCAGGTGACCGGTAGGGCTGGGGGCAAAGCGGACGCGGATTGTTTGTTGTTGTTCCATGGCGGAAATATACGGTAAAGAAAAGGAAAAAGAAAAAAGGAAATAGGGAAAAGTATATTCCGGGACAGGCTTGACAAAACATGAAAAAAGTGTTGAATATTGAAAAGGATTCTCTTACTTTAGGTAGCTTTTTTGCAGGGGTGGTTAGCTCAGTTGGTTAGAGCGCCTGCTCGACACGCAGGAGGTCACAAGTTCGAGTCTTGTACTACCCACACTATCCGATGCTGCAGTAATGAGAGAGCTTTAACAGTTGCAGCATGAGATATTTGGCCCCTTAGCTCAGTTGGTCAGAGCAGCGGACTCATAATCCGTTTGTCCCAGGTTCAAGTCCTGGAGGGGCTACCACCCCAAAGCCTGTTAAACACAGGCTTTTGCTTACTCAAACGTTTCTTTGCCCTCGCTATCAAAAATCTATAACCTCGTCAAAAAACGGCATCTCACGCCAAAAAGTAATGATAATCTTATGACAAAATTGAGCTGATCTTATCCGATAGGTCCGAGTAGTTCTTCTTGATCAGATCCGCGTAGCTTTTCTCCGTCACGGTGATTGATGAATGCCGGAGGAATTTCGACACCTGGTAGATCGGGATCCCGTTCTGCAAAAGCCATGCACCGGCATGGAAGCGGAGACCGGTGGAAAGCTTGCTCCCAAGCTTAATACCAACTTCTTTGAGATCGATTCGAACGGGAAGATCGTGATCAAGCAGCAGTTTGCGAATGAGGGGATCCTCTCCAACGCCAAGACACTGGTTGAAAACCTTATGCTGCTGCAGGCGGCCATTCAGAATATAAGCGGCATAGGGTCCGGCGGGTCCGTGTCCTTTTTGAATCTGTCAGTCAGGCAAAGCCACATCACAAGCGTTTCCCTGGGGCAGGCTCAAATGTATTTCTATTATTCCGATCCTGTAGCTGCCTCCGGGACCTACGGCCTGTATGTGGCCTACAATATCGACGGATCAACGGTTAAATACACAATTAAAGAATCAACATGGGGTGGGGGAACTTCATAAGTGATTAGATAAAAGAAAAAGGTGAAGAATTGAATCTTCACCTTTTATCTTTTTCAACATACATATTATTTAAGCAAAGTCACTTTTTGGTAATCGATAAACGTTTCAGAGCCATCGCTGGCTTCGGCAACGAAACGGATTAAGTAGATACCACTTGATACATTTGAAGCATTCCATACGATTTGATGAGTTCCTGCGTTCTGCTCATAGCGGTATTCTTTTACCAAAACACCTCTCACATTATAGATACTGCAATTAACTTCCGACTGAACCGGCAATGCGAATTCAATAGTTGTATTCGGATTAAACGGATTAGGAAATGCTTCATACATCTCATATGTTTCAGGAATCGCATTAGTTAACTCTGGTTCTGATTCTTCATTTAATGCCTTTTTTGTAAGCATTATATCCGAAATATCTTCCCCAACATCTGTTCTAGCAATCAATGTAAGATTATTATCCGGATATTTATCTTTAAGTTGAGCTAAATACTCTGCAGCCAATTCGGGTTTATCAAGATCCTTATGATAATAATTGAACAGATCAAATAAAGCATAAAGTTCATATTCCGTGTCCGTATTTTCTTTTAACATCTGTTCGGATACGATTATGGCCTCGTCAATTCTTTGTAAATGTCTAAGCTGTGATACTTTCTTTGATTTTATTGCGGCTTTAAGTGTTTTGTCTTGGACTTTTTCCAGTAACTCATCAACAAATTCAATCACATCTTTTCCTTTATATTTACAACAAAGACTGACGCCTGAATTTAAAGCAATATAGGCCTGCGGAGAAGAGGGATAGCGTTCAATAACCATTGAGAAGTACTCTCTTGCAAAAGCATAGTCTCCTTCTTTGATCTTTCCATTTGCTATGGCCAGCATCGATCTTGCTTTTGTCCAGCTCGTATCCTCAAATGTTTTAAAGTCTATTGGAGTAGAAATGCTTTTATAAAAACTACTCCCAACATTAGAAGGAGGTGTTGACAAATATGGCGTGTAGTCCACATTACCATAACAATCCGGAGGAGGTGTTTGTCCCCACCAACACAATTCAGCATAAATATTTGATGTGCCGTCAGCATAGGCCGGGGAGGTGCCCTGTCCACCAATAATTGAGTTTTGCGTTCCATGGTACGGTGCAGGCGGGGTCTCATTGTCGGTATTGCCCAGATATACCTGTGAACCCGATAGTGCCCATATAACCCCATCAGCATATTCGCTTGCTTCAAGATAATTTAAACCCGGAGGTGTATTTCCAAAATATACAACGCTCCCGTTTGTAACTTCCATTGTCAATTGGGCGTCAGTTGATATGATCTCATTACGGTAAAATGTGGGTATTGAACTGTAAATCGTCATCGAATACCCCATTGAGACTTGATCATCAAATAAACATTGTTCAATATGAGGATGTCCATTATTCACATATACAGGTTCATCATAAACCCAGCATGAATCAATTTCAGGCGAACTATTATATACATAGATTCCATAATTAGAACAATTTTGTATAAATGATTGACCTACATGAATTGACGGATCTGTACTATCGGTGCTGGCGCTGTTAAAATACATTCCATATGCGGCATTTGAGATATTAATATTTTGAAGCCGCCCGCTGCTTCCGCTTTGAAATCTAAGACCGCCCCATGTCCCGGAACTATTTGTAAAATTAGCATTGTCTACATTTAGAGTGCCGCTGACATCAAAGTATTTTCCAGATGCAGATCTGATTGTGGCGCCATCAAGAACCGTTAATGTTTTATTTTCCGGGACTGTATAACCATTCAAGCTAATATCGCTGCGAGCTTCAACTGTTGAGCCCGCATCAAATGCCGATGCCAATGTGGGATATAATCCGGCAATTGAGGATCCTGACATTAATCTAATATCCGAGGAGATGTCGGCGTTATCATCAAGAATAATCGTGCCCCCTGTCGAAACAATACTATATCCATTTAGATCAACAGTCGCATTTGAATTTATTGAGAGCGTAACACCCGAGGGCACTTTTAAAGTATCATCTAATGTCACGTCCATTAGGTCGGACCATGTTTCATTTGAAAGCATTGACCCGCTCATGGTATAGCCAATTTTTAGATAGGCATTTATTGTAGCACCATCATCATCTGTGGTTAAAGCCTCGGTAGTAATTGATTGATTACTTCCTAGAGTAGTGATGTTTAAACCTTTTTCCTTGTCCCAATAACTGTCAGTACCCTCAATTTCTCCATCATCAAAATACCAGGTGTAATCGTTAACACTTTGTTTATCATATGCTTCTAAATTAAGTTTATTTTTTATACGTACTTTGAAATTACAGGGGCTTGATTTAGATAATGGATTAGCGGGATATATTCCCACACCAATGTTCCCGCCTCCAGAACTATTTAGATCATTTTGTATCATCAGATCAATTTTGGGCGCTGGAATCGTGTACTCTACTTTTAAAGATATTTCAAGAGTAGCTATCGTTCCTGAAGAATATGCCCCCAGAGTAATCTCTGTCTCGTCATTATTCAATGCATTGGAGATCAGCGTCTTAATACTGTTTGAATAAAAGTTATCATTTCCAAATGAAAGCCCTGATTCAAGCAAAGTGCCATCGCCAATTGAATGCCAATCCGTTTCGGGATCTTGTTCTGCCTCAAAGTAAAGCAGCTCTTCGACATGAGTAATGCTAAAAGTGCCCGATCCTCCAACCGTAGAATATGTTAACTCAACTGCTGTTACGCTTGCACTATCCTCAATAGAAGAAAGATCGAACACAAAAAAAGGTCTTCGAATCTCGTTATATGTTGGATTTACGACCGTTTTACCCAGCCCAGGTATTAACTCATAGCAGTAGCTGCTATCCCCATCATCTTCACTTAAAACGACAGCACCTTCATAGTCAAGATCCGGGTATATCGTCTTTTCAAGTACTTGCGCAAATATGAAGCCTGCACAAAAAACCAAGAAAAGACAAATCCACTTCATCTTCTTCATCGTTTTCTCCCTTTAATTTTAATTCCTGCCAACATAAAGATCATTCCTGATCAATATCATCCAATTTTCCATGTAAAATGAGCTCATTAAATCCGGGATACCTTAAGCAAATATATATGTGATCACCAATGATCAGAGGTTCTCCTATAAACCTCATATCTGATGAAGGTAATTTGTAGATATATTCCATATCAGTACCATTATAATGGACAAAACCGTCCCTCATTACGAAGAATAAATCCTTTTCGTTTCGGCCAAATACCTTCCACCAAAAATCATCGTAATTTATTGATAAAACATTATTGAGTTCTTCATTCTCATACAAGTATACATCATTATCAATGGTAAAATATTCTTTTCCTTCAATAATGGACATACCAGCCCAGCTGATATTATTTTCTTGATTGGAATATATTTGTTGTAAACTATCGTTATCAATCATGTAAAATGCAACAGTATCAGGACCATCGTAATTAATCCCAAAAGAAAAAATAAACACACTTTCATCTGTTCTATTAATTTCTAGAAATTGTGAATTAAAATCTGCCCGCGCTATTTCTGACCAATCAGTACCATCAAAATGCAATGCAAACCCGCGCCAGCATTCATTCGTACCATCATAAAAGCTGATCGTACCGCAGGCATAAACATCATCCGATGAAGTACCCCAAATATCACTTATGCGAATTGAATGAAAATGCTCATCTAAAGCATATATAAAATAATTTTCCCATGTTTGGCCATCATAGTGCCAAATTGCCCCCCCCTCACTATCGGGCCATTCGGCTCCACCCCCCATCCATATATTGTTTTCACCGAACCCAAAAAGAGCATATCCTGTACAATTTATTGATTCGTTAGTGTATGTTGACCAATTTGTGCCATCAAAATGGAGTAAGCGATCATTTGCAGTTCCCCCCGCTCCCATTGCCCACAGATCATTCGGTGAAGCGCCCCATACAGTGCTAATATAATTCATTGGCATATATAACGTATCAATTTCCCAAACATAGTTACGACTGCCCGGCTGGATTTGAGGTTTAAATATATCGCATGAAAGTAATAATATAATAACTGTCAATGATATTAAAACTATTGACTGAGTCTTTATATGTGTCTTTTTAAACAAAATATGAATCTCCGTTGTATCTGTTTGTTTATCTATATTTAAAGTCAACGTCCAATTTTTAAAATTTATCTACTCCCGGTAAAATTGAAAAGGTATTACAATTTTTATGATATTCGGAAATATTCGAATCAGACCGTTGATTTATTGGCGGGGAAGTGGCACGTGTTTTAAATACTGAAAGAATCAAGCCTAATGGTAATAAACACAATCTCATTTCAACCCCAGATAGGTATTAGCCGGTGCTCTTACTATTAACTATGATGAATGGTAAAAATAAATAATACAAATGTCAATAAAAAAACAGATTAAGCAACATTTTTTCTGTAAAAAGGACTAAGGTTTAGGATTTCAAATTCAGTTTCAAAGTTCATATATTTTCTCCCCGTCATCCAGACATCATTTTTTTCAACTAAAACAGCAGTAATAAGCCTTAAGCAAGATCGAGGATTAGGAAAGATCCTGGCAACGCGTGTACGTTGTTTGATCTCTTCATTCAATCGTTCAACGCCATTGACCGTCCTGATCAGGCGCCGATGCTTTTCCGGGAAGTTAAATACCGTCAAGGCTTCTTCAATATTCTCATCAAGCCAGCGACTAAAATCCGGTGCGCTTTTTTCATATTTTTTCACGATCTCAGCGGCCATTATACCTGCGGTAATACCATCTTTTGCATCGAATATATATTTTATATCACGGCTTACTTCTTCACGCATCGAACGTTTGGGGACATAATTCAAGGCGTTTTGCTGAAAATGGAATTGACAGCGCTGCCAGGGAACCGTGGCATATTGATGCCTGCGGGCAGCTTTTAAGCCACTATGGTCATCACTGATAAAGAGTTTTACACCATGCAGTCCCCGTTTATGGAGTTGTTCCATAAAGTGCCGCCAGTGAATTTCCGCTTCGGATAATTCCGCACTGATTCCCAGTATCTCACGGCAGCCTGTTCGTTGATTGACACCGATAGCGACTAAAACAGCCATGCTGATCACCGAGCCGCTGTAGCGGACTTTCTCATAGGTCGCATCTAAATACACATACTCATAAGGATCGATCAAAGGACGCTCTCTGAAAGCTTGTAAATGCTCATCGAGTTCTTTGCTTAAGCGACTTACCTGGGTTGAGCTGATATTCAGTCCGCATAATTTCTCGGTTATCGCCGTCACTTTACGTGTTGTTTTGATTCACTTGGAAATGGAGAAAAGGTAAATTAAGATTAAGGTGAAACATGAAGGAGATCCAGGATGAATCAAAGGAAGCATTACAGTGCAAGCAGGAAGGTAGAGATCATACGGGAGCATTTGGAGAATCAGATCCCGATTAGTGAATTATCGCGGCGTTACGGGATACACCCGAATATGATCCATAAATGGAAGAAGATGCTTTTTGAGAATGCGGTAGAAAATTTCAGCAGCAGGCAGCCGTCATCGGGTCAGTCGGTAAAGCTGCAGCAGCTGGAAGAAAAGCTCAAAGATAAGGATGCATTGATCGCGGAAGTGCTGGCGGACAATATCCGTTTAAAAAAAAAGCTGAATGGGGACCTTTGACAGGGATGTGGGTAGAACCGGACATACGGGATGAGATTGTCGATTACGTAAGGATAATGAGCGGCCGCAGCGGTCTGCCGCAGCAATGGTTTATCGGCAGGCTTGGTATACAAGAGAGCAAATATCACAGCTGGGTCAAACGTTACGAGACGCCCAATCTTCATAATGGGAAGATCCCCCGTTACTTTTGGATCCCGGATGAAGAACGCCGGGCGATCATTGACTATTGCCGCCCGAAGACGGAAGAAGGCTATCGGCGTTTGACTTACAGGATGATCGATGCGGATATTGCGGCGCTAAGTCCGTCTACGGTATACCGGATACTGAAAGAGAACGGCTTGCTGCTTCGCTGGAATCCGGGAAGATCCGGGAATAAGGGTAAGGGTTTTAAACAGCCTAAAAAGGTCCATGAGCACTGGCATACGGATATTGCTTATGTGAATGTAAAAGGCACTTTTTTGTATTTGATCAGCGTTATGGACGGATATTCGCGGATGATCCTGCATCATGAACTGCGTGCGACTATGAATGAATATGACGTACACAGATCACATTACAACGAGCGATGGAAAAATATCCGGATGCCCGGCCGCGTCTGATCAGCGATAACGGATCACAGTTTGTGAGCAAGGATTTCAAGGAATATCTTCGGGAATGTCATTTGAAACATGTGCGGACATCTGTAAATTACCCGCAGAGCAATGGAAAGCTTGAGCGCTTTCACCGCACGATCAAACAGGAAGCCATCCGCAAACAGAGCTATGTAAGCCTTGAGGATGCGCGCAAACAGGTAGACGCTTATATCCGGCGCTATAATGAAGAGCGTTTGCATAGCGCCCTATACTATCTGACACCGAAAGAGGTCTTTGAAGGCAGAATGGAAGAACGCCTGGCCGAACGGCAATTCAAGCTCGATCAGGCTGCTGAAAAAAGGAGGATTCGCTCCTTACAGGCAAGTTAAGAAAACTCCATTTCCCGCTGAACCAATACACAACAATGAACGCTACCATGAATCCATCAATAACGTCACCCCGGCCGATGTCTTTTATGGCCGTCATCATGAGGTCCTAAGTCGACGTGAACGGATCAAGATCGAAACAATAAAATCACGCAGAAAACAAAATCTGAGCCGTCAAAACAATGCTCAGATATTAAACTTGGTAAACTAAAATGTATCTCTTAACTTACAACGGAATTTGTCCAATTAACTTTGAAGACGTACAAACTTTCATTACTAAATAAATAAAGACGAGGATAGATGAAAAGCGAGCAGCAGTATTGCCGGGGGTTGGGGTCATATGAGGGACGTTGATTGAAAGGACAATAAGACAATAAAATGATGCAAGCACATGCCGTAATAGATGCTCAGATTATAAACCGGGTAAACTGAAATGTATTTCTTAATTTACAATGAAATTTGTCTAATTGACTTTGGAGGCGTACAGTTTTATTAAAGTGGAAGGAGAATCTTATGAGAAAACTATTCATTTTCAGGGCGTTTTTAGTTGTATCCTTTTTACTCATATTATTGAACGCTCATGCTTTTGCATCAGTTGTTGTGAGAAACGGCAGCTATGGCGAAATATTTCCTGCAGAAAATGGGAATATGCATATTTTGATCAGGAGTGATAACTCATCTTACATGTATTATTCTTCGGGCAGAGTAGTTAAAAATGTTCCGCTTGGAGTCAGTGACAGTTCCATCTTATTTGAAACAGCTTTTTCAGATGGGGCAGGTGGAGTCTATGTTCTGTATAACAACACGGCAAACAAGACCTTATATGCACAGCGTTATAGTTCGGGCGGTGAAACGCTTTGGGATGCGCCGGGAAGTGTTGTTGATACCTATGCCGATTCGATAGCATTTTCCATGTCCGAATTGACACCCGACAGCGATTTTATTGTGGTCTATGATAAATATACTCCTCCCATTATGCTGCCGTGGGGAAACTATTATGGTTGCTTAAGGGCCATCTCTCCAGATGGGATTGTTAGCAGCCCTGCCGGAGAGGGTGAGTTTTACCATAGTCTCGATATGGAAATGCATCGTGATCAAAGCGCGCTTTATATTAGAAAATGGCCTGCTTCTTATATTACTCAAATCTTTGATGATATAGATGAACCTGCTGATACTTTTAACTCAAATATTTTAGAGTTCGATTGTGATGACCATGGCTTTTTATTTGGAATAAGACATGCAGAAGAATCAACCAATACGCTAGAACTTCATCGTTTCAACGATCAGTTGCATGCTATATGGGAAACACCTATCGTGTTTGATATAGGGTTGGGTAAGACATCATCCGATCCCGTCCATCCACGTCCGGAAATTATCGCAAACAACGATGGCAGTGTAACCCTCTATCGCGGTCGTCATTATGGAGACCCAACAGGGATATGTGTCGCTCGCATAGACTCTTCGGGAGAATATCTATACAGAGATTTAGATCTTGGTGAGGCCAGTGCAGCCCTTACCTGCCCGGATAGCGCGAATTTGTTTCTGATCAACACGACATTAAGTGACGGAGAAACAAAAGTCGTGTACTTGGTAAAAGTATCAGTTAATGGTGATATTGTTTTTTCTTCCATTCTCAGATATGGTCATATATTGAGAGGAAGTATTATTGAAAATACGGATGGGAGTTATGCAACAACCATGGTGTATGAAAATTCGGTGGCTATAGATAAAATTAGTCATACCGGTGATGTCCTCGTTGCTATAGAAGAAAATATTATCCCGGCCCAGTTCTCGTTGCAGCAAAATTACCCCAATCCCCTGAATCCAAGCACAACGATAGCTTATGTTCTTTCGGAACCTCAAAACATCAAACTCCAGGTCTTTGATATTTGCGGTCATTTAGTTACAACACTCTATAGCGGATATAAAGAAGCCGGCCATTGGAATGTTACCTGGGATGCCGCTAATCATAGCTCCGGTATCTATGTCTATCGTTTGCAAGTTGGTGATCAGTGCGTTTCCAGGAAGATGGTTTTGATAAAGTAAGTCCCTAAGATATTCTTTTATATACTAATATACAGTAGTATGGTTATATATTATAGTAAAGTTTGGAGGTTTATTATGTGCCGGAAGTTGATTTGTCTCGCAGTCTCCCTTATTTCTGTTGTATTGGGAGGGTATTATGATAGTGGAATGCAATTATTTACTCAACCTAATGGAGTAACATTTCAGGCTCGAATATATGGGGATGGGGCTGAAGCTCATTTTAGAACAAGTGACGGTTATGAAATATTAAAAGGAACTGGAGAGTATTACTATTATGCAATTTTAGATTCTTCGGAAAATATTTTTACTCAATCAGAATTTAAGGTGGGAATTGATTTCCCCCCAAGTCGTTCTTATGAGTTAGAGTATATAGAGAACATATACTGTACAAAAAGCACAAGTAGAGGTTCGGTTAATGGTAACTATAAAATTGGAATAGTTCTAGTTGAATTTTCTGATAAAAAACATTATGTGGATAGTTCTGGGAATGGCTATACAAAAGATGATTTTGAAAATATGATGTTCTCTTATGATGGGTCTTGGAATACGGCCGAAACCGGGGCAACAAATCCTGAAGGTCGTGAAGTATTTGGAAGCTTAAAAGAATATTATGAATTCCAGACGAATGGTCATGTAACAATTGATACAGCAAGTTGTGTTATTCTCACTCCTAATGGCGATCTATGGCATGAGTTAAATGATTCATTTTATAATTATTCTTTAAATGGTATTATTGTAGAGTTAAATCTTGGTGGTCCGTTTTATAGTGATTATGATAAAATTTGTATAATCCATGCTGGAGATACAGAATATGGAACAGCACTTAGTCCTCGTGCTGTACGTCTTCAAAGTTAATTGGACAAATTCCGTTGTAAGTTAAGAGATACATTTTAGTTTACCAAGTTTAATATCTGAGCATTGTTTTGACGGCTCAGATTTTGTTTTCTGCGTGATTTTATTGT
>Ga0265293_10001161_pt1 | contig 59114 bp, 71 predicted proteins | sample Munlanlewell138R_FD_192505 | JGI IMG/M metagenome (GOLD analysis project Ga0265293, IMG submission 192505) | Leachate microbial communities from a municipal landfill in Southern Ontario, Canada - Leachate well 138R | ecosystem: Engineered > Solid waste > Landfill > Unclassified | place: Canada...
CCCAACCACCGGAGATCCGGTCGATCGTGCGTTCGTGGACCCCGAACGTCGCCGCGATTCTCGCGTTGCTGAGCTGACTCGCTTCGCGCCGGAGTTCGACGCGCCGGGCGATCATCCGGCGAATCTCACGAACATCTGCCTCGGTGAGCTTCGCCTGCGGCAGGGCGCTGCCGCGCCGAGCGTTCAGGCAGTTTAGCGGATCGTCGATCATCACCCCGCGCTCCTGCGCGTCAGAGCGGCCGTGGTGTGCTCGATCACGCTGCGCACCGCCTGCGCTGCTTGCGACAGGTCGACGGCGTTTCGGATCTGGAAGACGGTGGACTTGCTCACTCTCACTAGTCCTCCTCATCCGGCCACAGCGCATCGAACTGCGCGGCGATCGCGAGCAGCACCTTCACCTTCTCCGGCCAGACATCCCCGGGCGGTGGGCACTGGTCCATCAGCGCCGCGAGACCATGCGGCAGCGTCACCTTGCGATCCGGCAGGCCGTTCGACCATGGCGCGAGTTTTCGCTCGGGACGCTCTTTGGCCATCGGAAATCCGCCGACGCCGCGCAGGCGGTATTTGCTGCCGCGCTTTGTCACTTCACCGGACCGCACCAGCTCGCCGAGCACGCGCCGGTACCGCTGACGTCTCACCTCGTCGTCAGTTGGGCCGAAGATCTCCTCGGCGGTCATCGGATCAGCAGCACCTGACAGCGCGCCCAGCGCCCGGTCCTCGTCACGCTCGTCGGCGGCCATCACCCGGCGCTCCTGCGTGTCAGCGCGGCAACGCGTTTATCGATGCTGAGTCCGTCGATGCCGTCCTGAATGCGCGTGACGCGGTTCAGCACTGCGCTGGCGCCATCCAACTGGCCGACCGGCACCGGAGGCGAAAGGGCGTAGTTGCCGCCGCTGGCGGCGTTTGAGGCGTTGGCGATACCAATCAGCGCGGGCACGCGGTCGATCTCGCGCTGGGTAGTCATCAGGCCCCGGTAACGCGTGACGAACTCATTGCGGATGAACGGCCATTCGTCCTCGGTCTTCTGCCCGAGCGATGACCAGCCGCCCATGTCGACGAGCACAACGTGGACGGCCGGATCATCGAACACCACGTCCCGGTACGGGCCGATCACCCGGACAGCGCGGTCGACCTTGCTCCACGCAGCCAGCGCCCGATCCTCGGTACGGCCGCTGATCATCCGCACGATGTCGGCGATTTTGGGCATAAACATGCCGGTGTCGGGGTTGGTGATGTGGGCAGAGAGCGCGGATCGCACCGCGCCGAGCTCGTAGGGCTGGAGCGCTTGCCAGTACAACCCCATCAGGCCGTCGCTCAGGGTTTTGCCGTACTGCTCGGCGGTGATCGACATCAGCTCGACGAACGCGTCAAAGTCACTTGGCGTCATACACCACTCCCTCCGCTGGCTCATCGCCGCCGAACAGCCGCTGCTTCAGCCGCGCGGCGTTCGCCCTGGTCTGGTCGGCAAGGGATGTCCCGCCACCCCGGGGCGGTTTGTTGACGCCCTTGAGCGCGAACAGCCCCTGCCAGCCGTTCGCGATGCTTTGCTCGACGACTGCCGCCTGATCCGCGCCGAATGCGGCCAGCGCTTGCTGGGCGGCCTGCACTGACGCAGGCTTCACCGGCTTGCGGATCTCACGGCGGTAGTCGAGCCATCGCCGCCAGGCGAGGGTGTCGAGGTCATGCGGCGTCGGCGGTGACGCCGCGCCCTCTGCCTCTGCCTCTGCCTCTGCCTCTGCCTCTGCCTCTAGAGCGACATGATTTTTTTTCTTCTGTGTCGCCTTCGCGGCGTTATTTTTTTTCTTGGTTGACACGGGATATTCGAGAAATCCGAGACTTATAAACGCATCAATGTCCGGCTCCGCATCTAGTCCACATATCTTCCGGAGCAGCTTTTTGTCGTTCGGGAGCGCTCCATTCTTGTCTGATGCAACGATCCAGAGAGAGACGAGCTGACCTTTCTGCGCATCGGTGAGCTGATTCCAGTTCGGATCCAGCATCAGACGGCAGTGAACCTTGATCCACGGCGGCGCAGATCTGTCCTTCCTATAGGTCTGCCAGCGGTCCCAGTTGCGGACCATTAGCGGCGCTTTTCCTGTCACTGATCAACCTCCAGCAAGGCGAATTGGAGCCGGTAGCCGTGTGCTGGCACGACAGGGGATGCAGCCCTTTTCCCGGCGTTGTTCATTTCTCGATCGCGGCGCGTCTCGCCCGCGCAATCTCCACGTGCCGCCGCACCAGCCCGCGCAGCTCTGCCGGCACGTCCTCTCGCGCGATCTCCCGGAGCATGAATCGCTCGGCCCAGACGCGCGCAGGGATGCCGCCGGGCCAGTGGTAGAGAGGCTTACTCATCGCCCGCCTCACAGATGAATCGTGACGACGCGTGATTGTCCTCATCATCGGTACGCAGGTAGACGGGCGCATCGCAGCACACGGATCTGAGGGCGCTCATGCGGCAGCCCTCGCATGCGCAAACGACATTCCACATGCCGGACATTTCCAGCACGCCACCAGCTCGCCAGATCCACCCGGAGAGAGCGTCACGACCTCAGCGCCCGGAAACTCGGGAGAGCCGGTATAGGTCTGCGCGAGAGCGATGCCGGGGCGAAGCTCGGTACCGTCGCGGGGGCAGGTGGGAGCGCTCATCTGATGGCCATCCACAAATAGCAAATGGCGACGCCTGCAATGATGCCGTGGACGTAGATAATAATGAGGGTCATGACTCGCCCGGCGATGGTATCGCTCATTGCTCGCCGAACCTCCGCTGGATCCCGAACCCGACGAACGCCGCGGAATCCTCGACGACGCGCGGCGCAGCAATCATGACGAGGCGCCAGTCGCGCCCGATCGAGAGCATGGGAAGCGGAGCGATGATCGGGGTTTTGTAGCCACTGACAGCCATCAGCGCGACGCCGCCGCACACAGGCCCCCGGCACCACTCCCAGGAGCGACCGACATAGGTACTCACCCGGCGCAGGCTGTTGTGGTAGATGCCGGCGTGATACTGGTTGCAGGTGATGCCGATGCCCGGATTGACCTCGTTGTAGTCGCCCGAGGTCAGGTGCATGGAGGCGAGGTGCAGCGTGATTGCCGTGCAGGCCGCGACGAGCCCCATTACTGGTCCTGCATGCCGTGACGAATGAAGGAGCCCAGAAACCAGGCGCCGAAAAACGTGAACGCAACGACGAAGATCATCGTGAGGATGCAGGTCATTCCCTGTCTTCCGTTTATTGTTAGAACTCAGCAATCAGCCTCGTTTGCTCGCCTGGACAAACCCAGCACGGGGCGCTGTTTTGCGCTTCGATCCGTGAAGCGATTACTTCGGCTCGCTGCGCCGCAGTTGGGGGCAGGTAGCCGCCGAACCGCGACAAGCTGCCGCAGTTGACCGCTGCATTTGTGCTGTCCGCGCTTGCCAGCGGCAGGCGCGTGAATATCTCGGGGTCGAGCATCCGCAGTCCGTGCAGCCTTGCGCGTGGCGCTCCACGCTTGTCACAAGCCACATTCATCGCCTCCGTCATGCGATGCCACCATCCCGCAGTTCCAGGCGTTGCCCATTGCCCGCTGCTGCCCAGCGCAACGGTTCGGAACTTGGTCACAAGCCAGTCCAGCCAGTCGAGCGACTCGTGCATGTGCCAAACCGGGACAGACTCGACCTTGCTGCCCATGCGGAGCCATAGCGTCACTAAGTCCACGTTGTCCTGCTCGGTGCCGTCGATCTTGTCGGGGATCAAGCACCAGTCCAGAGCGGGGTGCCCTGCAACGGAGTGAACCCATGCGTGGTAATCGGCCACGTCCACGTCGCCGCCCTTCTTCCAATGCGTGAACGCGCCGTTGTCTAGGCAAACCGACTGGCACGCTTCCAGCGCCACGCCCAGGTCTGACGGGTAGCTGAAAGGCACAAGCGCGTGACGACCCGCAAGGAACCTCGCAGCTCCTTGCTTGTCCCCGCCTACTGGTGTGCCGTGGTAGTGAATCAACGTGGTTCCTCGCGCATGAGTTCTAACAACGCGTTGCAGCAGATGCCGCTTCGCGTCACGGCTGAACTTGAGTGTTCGTTGTTTCCGGACTCGCCGGGGTAGATCGAATTCAGCGCCGGGATCGTCGCACCGCCCGGCCGGGGTTCAGCGCTGCCGACCCGGGCGAGGTGAAAGATGGTCCTGAAAATCCGGATGCAACTGGGACGCCGGAATGCCTGTGGCACGCTCGACGGCGCGCACGCGATCGAGCGGGATCCCCCCTTTGGCCATCCACTGGCTGACCGCCCCCTGGGTAATACCAAGCCGTCGCCCCAGCTCGGCCTGGCTATGCAGTTCCAGCCATCTCTTCAGCTCGTTCATTTCGATAGATTAGCACCGCTTATATTTCGAAGCAATAGCCCCGCTATTGACTGAAAGCATTAGCGTCGCTAATATTCCCCAACACCACCCAGGGGGAGACATGAAACAGATCGACCACAATACCAAGGTACAGGCCGCCATGCTCGCCGCTGAAATCGAATGCGCGGAGGATGCGAGCGAGAGAATAAAGCTCGGCCTCGCCGTCAGGGCGGCGGTCAGTGCGGATGACGACCTGCGCGATGCCGTCCTGCGCGATGTCGCCCTGCGCGGCGCCTACCTGAGCGGTGCCGACCTGAGCGATGGATGCCCCATCAAGATCGAGCACATCCACCAGCGCGTCTACGAGGCCGCATCGCAGGAAGGGGCTCTCGACATGAGGTCATGGCACGCCGATGGATCCTGCGGGACGACCCACTGTCGCGCCGGATGGGTGGTGCATCTGGCTGGTGACGCCGGCCGCGCCCTCGAATGGGTGATGGGTACTCCGACGGCTGCCGCGATGATCTACATGGCGTCCGATCCGCAGCTTGAGCGGATCCCGGATTTTTACTGCACGAACGCCGAGGCGCTGGAAGACATGCAGAGGCTCGCCGAGGCCGAGGCTGCGAGGGCCGCGATTGAGGGGATGAGTCAATGAGCATACGAAGCGCATTCGTGGCCCGGTTCGGCGAGGAACAGGCGCAATCTTTCGAGCTGGCGGCCAACCAACATGTGGCCTCCGAGAACAAGGGCGGCGACCCCTTTAAGTGGACTCTGCTGGTCTGCATCGGATGGCAATGCGCCGAGATAGCCGAATACCGACAGCACCACGGCATTACCGTGCCGTATCAGGACCTCGCCGACTGGATCAAGGCCCACGCGAACCTCGGCACGCATGATGGGGATTGTGACTTGATCGCCGCCATGGCGGGCAAATACGGCGATCTCATGCGCCCGGCGACGGGGCGGCCATGAAGCGCCGAGTCGACTGGGATCAGCCTCTTTTTCTCGCCACCGACGCCAACGGCGGCGGCGTACAAGCGCACGGCGAGTTGCGCCTGTACGACCCGCGCAACGGAGACGGCGAGGAAGTCACGATCTGGATCGCCGGGCGCGAAATGCCCTGCGACGTTCCGGAGCTGTGCGAACAGATCATCGGCGAGTGGCGCCAACATCTTCGGGAGACGCGAAATGGATGACGCCTTCCTGCTGCTGATTTGGGTGCTGGCAATCATGCTCGTCGCCGCTGGTGTCGGCGTCATGCTCTGGATTGGCGACCGGACGCACCGGATGGTGCGCGGTGAATCTCTTTCTGAACGCTACGAGCGCTACGAGCGACGGAGGCTTGGGCGATGACGGTCACCACTGAGCCATACGTCATCCGGGTCCGCGCCTCGTCTTGGGGCTCGCTGTTCGCCTGCGCCCACCGCTGGGAGGCGATCCACCTGCTCGGCTACACGAATGTCGTTGGCCTGCGCGCAGTGCTCGGCACGGCTATTCATCGCAGCACGGCCGTCTTCGATCAGTCCCGCATCAGCGGCGAGGGCCTGACCCCGGACGATGCCGCCGGCGCCTTCGTCGACGCCCTGCGGCATCCCGAGGGCGATGTCGACCTGTCCCGGGATGATCTATCGGTCGGAGACGCCGAGCGCATCGGGCTCGCGCTGCACACGACCTACTGCACCGAGATCTCCCCGCTCTATCAGTTCAAGTCCGTCGAGATGGATACCTCGCCGCTCGATGTCGACTGCGGGTTGGGCGTCATCATCCGCCTGACCGGCACCATGGACCGCGCCCGGATCCGCGAGGGCAGCGAGGGCGTCGGTATCGCCGACCTCAAGAGCGGCAGCGCCGCGGTGCAAAAGGGCGTGGCCAACACCAAGGGACATTCCCCCCAGGTCGGCACCTACGAACTGCTGTACGAGCACACGACCGGAGAGCGCGTCACGGCCGATGCCGAGATCATCGGCCTCAAGACCAAGGGCAAGCCCGAAGTCGCCTCTGCGCGCATCCACGACGCTCGCAGGGTCATGGTCGGCACCGAGACCCAGCCCGGCCTGATCCAGTTCGCTGCGGACATGTTCCGCCGCGGTGATTTCTATCCCAACCCGCAATCGCTGCTCTGTTCGGAGCGCTACTGCCCGCGCTGGCGCGACTGTATTTTCCACGAATGAGCACACAAGGAGATCTCATGACGGCCACCAACATCCAAGACCTCAAGGCGCAGCAAGCCCAGAATGCGCCTGCTCGCCGGACCGACTTCCCGGCGATGCTCGAGCGCTTCAAGGGCGAGATCGCGCGCGCCCTGCCCAAGCACCTGAACCCCGACCGGATGGCGCGCATCGCGCTGACCGCATTCAGGCAGACGCCGAAGCTCGGCGAGTGCGATCCGCGCAGCGTGTTCGCCGCCGTCATCCAGTCCTCGCAGCTCGGCCTGGAGGTGGGATTGATGGGCGAGTCGTATCTGGTGCCGTTCAACCGGCGCAAGAAGACCTCGCGCGGCTGGGAGACGGTCGTTGAGTGCGCGCTGATCCCCGGCTATCGGGGACTGCTGAAGCTCGCCCGCAACAGCGGGCAGATCGCCGACATCTACGCCTACGCGGTGCGCGAGCGCGATACCTTCGACGTGACCCTCGGCCTGCATCAGGACATGGTGCACGAGCCGGCCAAAGTGAACGGATTCCCCGCCGGCGAGGAGGAGCGCGGCGAGATCGTGGGGTTCTACGCAGTCGCCGTCTTCAAGGATGGCACCAAACACTTCGAGGTCATGAGCCGCCGCCAGGTCGATGCGATCCGCGATCGCAGCAACGGATACCGCGCGGCGATCGAGTCGGCCAAGAAGTACAAGAAGGAGCCGGATACGCCCTGGGTCTCGGACTATGAGGCGATGGGCATCAAGACGGTGCTGCGCCGCATCTGCAAGTACCTGCCGGCCTCCCCCGAGCTCGCGACCGCGCTCACGATCGACACGCTCGCCGATGCCGGCAAGACCCAGAACATCACCCTGACGGACGCGATCGAGGGCACCTGGGCGCCGGCGGACGACGACGGTGAGGACGACGCCGATCAGACCGAGGGGCAACCGCAACCCGACCCGGCCGGCGACGCAGCGCCGCCAGAGAAGGAAGTGCCGCGCACCCGCCGCCCCGAACCCGACCCCAACATGAACCTGGAGTGATCGCCATGCAGATCCTGATCGAAAATTTCCAGCGCATCCGCCGCCTCGACATTGAGGTGACGACGCCTGTCACGGTGATCGCCGGCCACAACGAAGCCGGCAAGTCGTCCTTCTCCGACGCCCTGCGCTTCGCGATCCTCGGCGACTCGGCCCGGATCGAGAAGAAGGGAGATTACGGCCACCTGGTCACCGACGGCGCCCGCAGCGGATCCGTTCGAGTGGGCGCCATTGAGCGCAACGTGCGCGACGGCAAGGGATCGCCCGCGCTCGATAACGTCGCCTACCCCTGCGCCCTCGGCACCGCGCGCTTCGCCGACCTTGCGCCCGCCGATCGTCGGCGGCTGCTGATGACCGTCACCGGCGTGCGCCCGACGCAGGATCTGGTGCGCGCAAAGCTGACGGAGCGCGGCCACCACAAGGACCGGATCGAGGCCATCTTGCCGATGCTGCGCTCGGGCTGGGATGCGGCAGAGGCGGATGCCGGAAGGCGAGCGACCGAGGCGCGCGGCGCCTGGAAGGCGATTACCGGCGAAGCCTACGGCGACAAGAAGGCCGAGGGCTGGGAGGCGCCCGTTCCGGACGGATTTGATCCGGACGCCGCCGCAGCCACGAAGATCCAGATCGAGGAACTGGAGGCCGGGCGCGCGAAGCTGTTCGAGGAGCGCGGCCAGCAGAAGGAGCGCGAGCTGCGCGCCCAGAGGTTTGCCGATATGCGCGATCTGGCAAGCCGAGTGCCGGAGCTGGAGGCCGAGATGGACGCGCTCGAGGCCGAACTAGCGGAGGTCAAGGAGACCCATGCCGCGATCCTCAAGTCGCGCGCGATAGATGAAGCGCACGCCAATCCGCAGGCGTGCCCGGCGTGCGGCGTCGCCCTTGTTGTCGGAGCGGACGGAACGCTACGAGAGCGGCCGAAGAAGAAGCCGCGCAGCGCGAGTAGTTCCGAGGCGCTGGTCGATGCGCTCCAGAATGTCGATGCGCGCATGGAATCGCTGTACGACAAGCTGGGAACGGTGTCGGCCAGCCTGGTCGACGCCCAGGCCGCGGCCAAGGTTATCGAAAGCGAGACGCTGGAGGATGTCGACGACATCAGTGTCGTCGACATAGAGGAGATGATCGCTAACGTGGACGCCCAACTCACGGTCCTGCGCCGCGAGCTCGACGCCTATCAGACCGCAGAGCGCGCCAGAGACGGCGCCGCCGACAAGACGCGCCTCGCCGCCGAGCACCACGCGAGCGCGCAAGCCTGGGTGAAGATGAAGGCCGATGTCGGCCCCGGCGGCATCCCCGCTGAACTTCTGTCCCAGGCGCTCGGGCCGGTGAATGACCGGCTGCGCGCGACCGCTGAAGCCTCGCAGTGGGATCAGGTCATGATCGCCGACGACATGACCATCACCGTCGGCGGACGGATCTACGCGCTGTGCTCCGAGTCCGCCCGCTGGCGCGCCGATGCGGCCCTGCACGAGGCGATCGCCGCCCTCGGTAATGTTGAGATCCTGGTGCTCGACCGGATCGACGTGCTCGACCTCGCCAACCGGGTGAAGCTGATCCGCTGGCTGTCCCACCTCGCGGGCGATCGCGCCTGGGCGGACGGCGGCACCATCTTTGCCCTCGGCACCTTCAAGGCGCCCCCCGTCCTGCCGGAAGACATCTTCGCCGTGCACTGGCTGGAGCACGGCGAGCTCACCACCCAACAACAGAAAATCGAGGAGACAGCGTAATGGCGCGAGGTGTGAACAAGGCAATCCTGATCGGCAATCTTGGCAAGGATCCGGAGGTGCGATACCTCCCCAGCGGCGCCGCGGTCGCGTCCGCTTCCCTCGCAACGTCTGAATCGTGGAAGGACAAGCAGACCGGGGAAAAACAAGAACGAGTCGAGTGGCATCATCTTTCCTTCTTCGGCCGCCTCGCCGAGATCGCGGGCGAGTACCTGAAGAAAGGATCGAAGGTCTACATCGAGGGCAGCATCCGGACCGAGAAGTGGCAGGACAAGAGCGGCAACGATCGCTACACCACGAAGATCATCGTGCGCGACCTGCAGATGCTCGACGGCCGCGGAGACGATGCGCCAGCGCGCAGCAGCGAGGCGGCCCGAAGTAGCCAGCAGCGCCGGGAAGAGCCTGCGGCCGCGCCGGAATTCGACGACGACATCCCGTTCTAGCCGAGAGCCGATCATGACCAACGAAGAAAACGCGCTGGATACCTGGATCGACGCCCTGATCAACGACCTCTGCGAGGCCGCCATTGAAGGTCCGGACCAGGTGCACCACCTCCTGTCCCAGATACCTGCTGCACTGCTGGACTGCATCGGGAGACAACATGGCGATCCGAGGAACCGAGAGACCGCAGCCGCCCTTGTGGCGTCCATCTTCTCCCGGATCCACTTGGAGATGGCCAAAGGTAGCCGCGTTCAGGATGCGGTCAGAACCGCGGCGCGGGCGATTCGAGACGCGCAGCAGGTGGCGAAACTCGCGCTCGAGCAGGCGGACGCCGAGGCGGTGCAGCCATGACCATCAACCGAAAGCTGATCGCCACCGAGGAGTACCGCGGCAGAACCATCGAGGTCCGATTCATGGGGCCGGACGTGATATCCATGATCGACGGCGTGGAGCTCCCGAACTTCTTTCTGTCTTCCGACGGAGCGAGGCGGACTGCGCGCCGGTGCATTGATGACTGGCTCAAGGAGCAGGAGAAATGAGCATGCTAGACACCGATATCATCATCGTCGACACGGAAACCACCTCCTCCGACCCGGCCGCGGCCAAGATCGTCGAAGTGGCGGCGGTGCGCCTCTCGGCGCAGGATCTGTCGATCATCGACGGCATGGAAATGCTGGTCGATCCGGAGTGCGACATTCCGTCCGAGGCGATGGCGGTGCACCACATCACCCAGCGGGATCTGGATCTTGCCGACGCCACGCCCTGGGGGTTTCGCGCCGGCCCGCGTCTCGCCGAGCTGGTCGACGGCGAACCACTCTGCGCCCACAACGCGGCCTACGATTCGCAGGTGCTGGGCGGCGAGCTCTCGCCCTGGATCTGCACCTATCGCCTGGCGCGCCACCTGTGGCCGGACATGAAGAGTCACGGCCTCCAATACCTGCGCTACGAGCTCGGCCTGCGGGTCGACACCGGCAACCTGGCACCGCATCGCGCGATGGCGGACGTGCTGGTAACGGCCGAGCTGCTGCGCGCCATCGTCCGAAAGTTCTGGGAGCATGACAAGCTGGTCTCGACGGTCTGCGTCAGCCAGTTGATTGCGCTCACGAACAAGCCGATCGATGTCCGCCTCTTTCCCTTCGGCAAGCACAAGGGCGCGCCGATCTCGGACGTGCCGCGCGATTACATCAGCTGGGCGCTTCGCACCCTCACTGACATGGATGCCGATCTGCGCTCGACGCTTGAACGGAGAATGCGGGCGTGACAGAAGACGAGCTGCGGGACATGTTCGCCAACGCCGCCCCGACTGAGATTCCCGACTGGTTTGTGGTGCCGGACCTCCCTCCGGCGCCGCCCTTCTATTCGTGGGCATCGCTGCCCGAAGAGGATAGGGCCGAACTGCGCAAGAGAGTGTCGGGCATCGACCCTCAAGAGAGGATTCAGATTCTCAGAGATCGAGAGGAACTGATGAACGGGCCGTTCCGCATGTGGCAGATAGAGTGCAAGGAGATCAGATTTTTCGCCTGGCGCTGGCACTACGCCAACATGATGCTGCTCAGCAGGAGGAAGAGTTCATGACCACCAAACCCGACGGCGGCGGCCACGCCTACCCGACCAACGCATATCAGCACGACGAGCACGGGAACGTGATTCCGATCGTCGGGCCGGGCATGACCCTGCGCGACCGGATCGCTATCGCCGCGATGCAGTCCATCATGACGTGGGACGCTTGTGGCGTCAGGACCGACTCAAAGGGCAATCGTGAGACGCCTGCGCAAGCTGCGGCGAGGATCGCATTCGACTACGCCGAAGCCATGCTGGCCGAACGGGAGAAGCGGGGATGACCGACCAATACGCAGAGCTGCGACATCGCCTCAGCGAGCCCAGGGACTTTTACCCGGACACCGACCCCCGCACGCTGCCGGCGTATGACAAGCATGTGTTCAGCATGACCGCCGCCGGGCTACATGAGAAATCCGACATCGCTGCGCAACTCGCGCTGCGGGATCGGGACCTGGCTACCTTGCTCCATGAACGCGATGCGCTGAAGGCATCTCTGGCGGAGCGGACCCAGCAGATCGGCGTCGCCTGTTCCAGGCACGATCTAACGCATTCGCTCGCCTGCGGACGATGCCACAAAGAGCTGCTCGCCGAGCGGGATGCGCTGCGAGCCGAGATGGACGACGCCCGGGAAGAGCTGCAACACGTCCTCAGAGACTGGAATGAGATTAAGCAAGCCATCGGGTCGCTGACCAATGGCGGCTTAATCGGGCATGCGAACGCCCTGCGAGCGGTGCGGGATGCGCTGCACGAACTGACCGACAGCGGGCGATGGTACAGCCAGCAGACCATGGCCGCCGTGGTGGCCGAGCGTGAAGCGCTGCGGGAAGAGCGGGATGCGCTAGTAGAGGCGATCCGCGTTCGCTCCGAGCAGATCGGGGCGGGGGCGTGAAAGCCTTCCTCGATCACCACTCCCGGCGCTCCGGATTCGACGGCTGGGCGCTCCGGGTGCGCGGTGCTACCAGCCCTATCCCCTGGACAGTCTCGACCACGCGAGAGGAAGCCAGAGATCTGCGCCGCGAGCAGGGTAATCTGCTGCGCGACACCGAGATCGTGAAGGTTCGGATTGTGGTGGAGGCGGTCGAGGGCTGACATGTTCATGACCCGCGAACAGGTGATTCTGCCCGTAACCTGTCATTACTGGCGGTTGACAGTCGACTCCTCGGCCAGCTCATCGAGACGCCGCAGCGTGTCGCGCAACTGCTGCTGCGCCAGCGGGTTCTGGTTGAAGTACACCTGCTCCTCGATCTGATCGATGCGCCGCTCCAGGGCCTCGATCTCGGACCGATCCCCGTGCCCGGCCAGCCACATCCACAGCTGGTTGGCCGCGAGAAAGCCCGCGAGCGCCCACCCGAGCCCGTCGCGTCCCGTCATTCCCCCGACTTTTCCTGCATGCTCTCGACCCGCCGCTGGACCCCTTGCCGGATTATGTCAGGATAGCGCGCCATCATCACCGCGCGTGCCTGCTCGCGCGACATCTTGAACACCCGGTCGATCATTTCCTCGCGCAGGGGATCGGGCAGGCCATCGAAGGACGGCTGCGAAACCATCTGGTCGAGGATCCGCTTGGCGGTCTGTCCGACCATCTGGGCGTACTCATCGTGCTGCAGGGGCGTCAGCTCCACCCCGCCGATGCGCTGCTGAGGCGGGCTCACGGTGACGCCCAGGCGAATCATCTCATCGACCACCGGGTCGTGCGGGTCGACGCCCAGGTACACCGGCGAGATGATGTCCGGCCCGAGGCCACCGCCGAGCACGATCGGCTCGCCGAAGATGTCGCGCCGCGGCAGCAGGTCGCCGGTCAGGCCGGGGATCCGGGACTTCCACTTCTCGACGATCGTGTCCGCCCGGCGCAGGACCGGATCGTTCACGCGGGCCACCTGGGCGACGCCGGTCGGGATGAGGGTGCCGGCGAACTGCTGGATCCAGGCATCGCCGTAGCGCTCCGGGTCGTAGTAGGCGGCCACCGCGTTCGAGATCCCCGACAGGAACGTCTTGCTGGCGAGGTTCTTGACGACGGACGAGTACAGCAGCCCCATCACCTCCTCGAGCTCGGCGTCCGGCATGATGTGCGCAACGGTCGCAATGTCAGCAGCCACGCCCATGATCATGCCGAGCGGTTCCAGGCGCCCGTAGCTGTACCAGGTATCCCCGACCTTGATCGAGTAGGGCCGGTACTTCTGCAGCCAGATGCGCCGCTCGTCCGGATCCGACGGACCGCCGCCGGTGATCGCCCCCTGCATGGCCATCACCATGACGGTCATTCCCAGGCCTGTGCCGAACACCATGCGCGCAATCGCCTGATCCCGCGCGGCGCCACCCTTGCTCCACTCCTCCCGGAACGAGGGCATGAGCGGGGCAATCGGGGAGCGGTGCCCGGCGAACTTCACGATGTTCACCGGCGTGCGGATGAAGGGCATGATGAAGCGGAACGGGAACGGCCAGCGCGCGGCGATCGACTGGATCGTGCGCCCGAGCGGCCCGAGCGGGTTGGTGAAGGTCTGGTACCGGCTGAAGTGGACGAGATCGTCGCGCATGTCCCACAGCACCTCCTCTTCCGGGGTGACCTGGGCAGGCCGGTCGAGGCCGCGCAGCGCGGCGACCTTGTGCGCGATCTCCTCGGCGCGCTGGTGCAACGCCGTGCCGCTCAGCCCTTCCCGGATCCCCTGGCGAAGCGCCCGGCTGTTCAGGTCCATCCGGAAGGCGATGGCCTTGTAGAACTCGTCCTGGGACTGCAGGAAGTTGCCCGGCACGCGGACCACCTTGCCCGGCCGCCCGCCGATCGCCTTCTGGTAGCCGGTGTCGACCTTCTCGAAGAAGTCGGTGCCCTCTTCGAGCTTGCCCGCCTGATCGCGGATATCCCACAGCATGTCCTGCTCGGCGGTGGCGTTTGCCGGGCGATCGCCGGAGAGCGCGCGCACCTTGTCGACGATCTCCCGCGTTCGCTGCTTCGCCGCGGCGCCGGTCAGTCCTTCGCGGGCGGCCTGGCGCTGGGCGAGGTGCAGACGCTTCGCTGCGCTGTTGAAGACGGTTGCGCCGAGCAGCGCCCCTTCCCGGGCACCCGACAGCAGGCCCCAGGCCCGCGGCATGATCTCGCGCATGTACACCTTGTCGGTCCCGCCGTGCAGCTTGCCGATCGCCGCGGCGATGGCGTGCTCCGGCACAGACAGGATCGCGATAAGCTGGTTCGAGGCGATATTGACCGCATGGGTCTGCGGCCCGGAGAGCAGCCCGTTGATCCAGGCTTCGACCACCTTGTCGATGAAGCGGATCTTCGCCACCTTGGTGACGGTCTGGCGCAGAGTCTCGGGCGATGCGCCACTTGCCGCCAGATCGTTCAGCGCCTTGGCCTTGGCCTCGATCGTCATCCGCCCGCCCATTGAATCGAGGATGTCCCCGAGCGCCTTCGCCTGCTGCGCCTGCTTGCGCATGATAGCGCCCACCCGGCCCCACTCCGCGCGGGCGCCCAGCACCTGCTCTGCGAGCGGCACGAACTTGGATAGGCGCTGCTGGAAGCGCACCAGGTCGGCATCGTTTCCTCCCTCGGCGGCGCGCGCGGCCTCGAGCACTTCCGACATGGCGCCATCGACGATCGTGCGGGCGGCTTCCCATTCCTCGGCATTGAAGGACTGCCCCTTGCGGCGCTCCATCAGCTTGTCGGCGGTCCAGCCGAGCGAGCGCGCCATCTCCTCGGTTTCATTCCAGGAGATCTTGCCGCGGCGCGCATCCTTGAAGCGGTCCTCGAACTGGCGGACGGTGCGGACGAAGAGCTCCTTCGCATCCTCCTCCCCGCGCAGGCGATCGAGGAACGGCGCGAGGTCGGTTCCCGCCACCTCGCGGTCCGCCGGCGGCTGGCCCAGGGGGCGCAGGATGTCCATCGGCTGGATGGTGGCGGTATTCGGCAGCGACAGCGGAGCCGCGGTCACCTTGCGCTGGAACCAGGCCTCCTTGGGCGCGCGGTGCACGCTGGTGACGCCCTTGCCGCGCGCCGCCCGGCTCATCGAGCGCAGCAGGTGCGCCAGGTCCGAATCGGTGAACTCGGTGCCGATCCGTTTGAAATTGTGGGTGCGCAGGTACTGGCGGATGGCGCCCCAGTACGCCTTGATCGCCTGCTTGATCCGCTCGGGCAGCGACGCGGTGGCGCGGCTCTCCTGCAGGTGCGCCAGCAGCTCGTTGACCAGGTAGTGATTGCGCCGGGCGATGCCGTCGATCTTCTTCGCCGTCTCAACATAGGGCGCGAAGTCGATGCCGTGCGTCGAAGCGAGCGTCTGGATGCCGGAGAGTCCGCCGAGGCGCATGAACAGGTCATTGCCCGCCAGGCGCGCCTCGTCGCCGAACAGCCGTTCGAAACCGATGTGCCCGTCCAGTTCGTGCAGGGTCGCCACTTCCACCGCGAGCGGGGAATCCAGCTTGGCCGCGACGTAGTAAATCGTGCCGTCGTGGTAGACCGCCGACACCTCGCCGGTCGCTCCCTCGCGCGCGATGATCTGGCGCACCGCCGCCGGCAGGTCCGCCTCGGTCTGCGCCACCTCCCAGGCGGCGCCAGGCACGTCCTGCAGCTGCGCCCGAACGGCCGTCTCTACGGCTTCGACGGCCTGGGCCGATACCTCAGCAGGGGCCGCGGCACGCTGGAACCACGTGCCGGATTCCTGCGCCAGCGCGCCGCCCTCAGTCGCATCGCTGGTGAGGGCGTCACCCTCCCGGATGATCGCATCAAGGACGCGGAGACCGCCGCTGCCCGCATGGGTCGAGCCCAGATAGCGCGCCATGTTGCGGGCGTCGTCGCGGGACTCGGACACGATAATGACCGCCCCCGCATTGGTCTCGCCGAGGCCGGTCAGGATGCGGCGCACGCGACCGTTCTGCCTGAGCGCCTGCATTTCTCCGGGACCAAATGCGATCGTACCGGCGACATTGTGGCGCGTATCGAGCAGCAACAGCCCGTTTCGCAGGTTCGCATCCCGAACAATGCCGATCGCAGAGGACGGGTCGGCGACCTTCGGGCGACCGAAAGGCGGCTGCTTGCGGATGATGCGCTCGGTGATCGGAACCCGCTTCTTGCGCGGCGCGGCGGTGGTCTCTATCGGGGTCGAGGTGATGCCGTCCCGGTCGACCAGGGTCGCTGTGCGGCCGCGTGAGAGAATGACGTGCCCAGCCATCTCAATGCCCGAGGCTTCCAGCACCTTATTGATCCGCCAGGTAATGTTGAGATCCGCGCCGGATGGATCCGGGCTGCCCGACGGATGGTTGTGCCCCATCCAGTAATAGGCGGCGCCCGGGGTGGAGGCGATCGAGCCGGCAACGACGTGCGGATAGATGCTGGTGCCGTCGATCGTTCCCTTGGAGTGATTGATCACCGAGAGCGGCGCGCCGTCCTTGTCGAGCACCAGGAACAGGGAGACTTCCTGGCCGTGCTTGCGGAACTGCGCGAGGACGTGCGCCGCATCGCTCGAAGAAAGGACGCGATCGACGCCTACGTTTACTTCGCCGGTGGGGACCTGTCGGTATCGGACGTAGAAGTTATCGGCGAGCTGGGCTCGGGCGCTGTCTGCGTCTGCGGGCAGGTCGAAAAGTAGTTCGGTCTGGGCTCCGGGCCGGTCCCCTCCGGGCGGCGAGGAAGCGCCACGTTCACGACGTTCCCCACCTTGTACACTGCTGGGCGCTCGCTCATAGCCCGAGTATAGAGCGGGATCGTGCGGGACGCCTTCCTCGCGCAGGATGTTGGGGTCGTTCGGGTCGAACGTGCCGCGGTTGCCGGTGGCGGATTTGATTTGCGTGGGGCGGAAGGCGATGTAAGTATTGGAAATCAACCCGCCGAGGTTGTCCACATTGCGCACAATGAGCCCGTCCTGCCCATTCGACTTTGCTTCCCGAATGGCGGATTTAAATCTGTCAGCCATCCCCTCATCGAAAGACTGACCTTTGACATCCAGGACAGATGGGTTCTGCAAGGAAAGGAAGGCCGGGATCATCTGCTCACGACTATGCGTGCCATCGTTGAGCGACATGCTGGCGAACTCGCCGGCATCCTCCGCGCTATCCGTGAAGTAGATACCGCCATCGAACGTGGAGGGCTCGAACTCCGTGAAGTCAGCCCGCGTCCCGTGATACACCACCAGCGGCCTGCCGTTCTCGTCCACCACCTTGCTGTCGCCGAACCAGCGGCGGAACTCCGGTGTCTCAGTCTGGTCAATGCTGTACTCGGCCCGATCCTCCTGAACTGACCTGCCGCCGAACTCGGCCAGGAACGCCGCCCGGTCGGCCTCGCTCTCGAACTGAAAGCCGGGGATCGCCCCCTGCCCGCGGTAAGCGGAGTAGTACCCTCCATGCCTCTTGGCGGCCTGATTCGCCCGGTCGTACACCTCGCGCGGCACGCGCGCCGAGAAGCTGGCGACGAACAGATCGATTCCCTTCTTGGCGTGCCTGGTCTGCGCGATCGTGAAGGGCGCATCGCCAGTCTCGGCGCGGGACTCGCCCTGCTGCGGCGCAGTCGTGATCTCCTCGCGGCCGGGCCGCTGAGACACGCGCCGGCGCCTGGGTATCTCAAGATCCTCGATTCGCTCGAACAGGGCTCCGATCGTGGGCACATCGGAGTAGTCGCGCTGGCGCTCGATCAGGCGGGAAGCCTCCTCGGGATCCATCACCTTGTCCAGCACCACGATGCGGGTGGCCACATTCGCGCCAGCGCGTTCGAACGTGACATTCGGCAGCCTGATGTCGGCGACGACATACATGCTCTCGGCAGACGGGTCCGCGCGCTTCCCCTTGTCCGTCGTGCTGTACAGCCAGGCATCAAACTTCTTGTCGGCGGCCGGCCCGGTCGGAATGATCGCCACGATTCGGCCCCGGTCGCGCAGGTGCCGCGCGGCCTTGGCGAGATGGGGAATCGCCGTGCTACCCCCCATGCCGAAGGGCGGGTTCATGACGATGGCATCGTACTTGTTGACGATGTTGTGGTCTTCAAACGAGGACTGAACCGCCTTGGCGTCAGTCACCATGCGAAGGCGCGAGAACAGCTCGGTCGATGGCTCGACGACGGTTCGATCTGCCAGCTCCGGGAACCAGCGGGCGATGGCGCCGTGACCGGCAGAGGGCTCAAGGACAGACTCACCCCCGCGAACGTCCGCCCACTCGACCATCTTCATGCCGATCGGCTCGGGCGTTGCGAAGTAGTCCTTGCCTTCCTGCGCCTTGGTGCGGGAGGTCTTTTTCTGCTGCGCGAAGTAGAGCGTCTTCGCCCGATCCCAGTCACTCAGGGCGGCCCGCGCCGCATCATCGCGCTCCTTGCCTCCGGTGCCCTCGCCTTCCATGCCAACCGGATAGCTGTCGGACTCCTGAAACCCCTCAACAAAGGCGTCCATCAGGGCGCGCGCTTCCTCTCCGAGCGCCAGATTCTCGGCCGTCGAACTGCGCCGGGCGATCGTGTCGGCGAACGCAATCCGCTCCCAACTGGTGCCGGTGTTGAAGTAGCGGAACATGGCGTTACTGGCCTGCCCCATGCGGAAGATGCGCCCTTCCTGCTGGATTGCTGTGGTCGGCTGCGTCGGCAGCCCCAGATTGAACAGGACGCGCGACATCCTCCCCGTGGTGTCGTGCAGGGAGATCCCCTCCTTGCCGGCGGCGGACTGCACCAGGATCAGGTTTCGGCCGCTGTTGTCGTCCTGAAACAGCTCAACCGCCTTTCGGCGATCACCCTTCGAGACATCCCCATTGAAGATGAGAACATCAGGGAACTCCCGCTGGTAGGTGGCGATCGGGCTGGCAAGGCCAGACAGCGGCAGATTCACCAGGTCGGGGCGCTGGTCGATGAAGTCTCTGGCAAGGTCGGCGTGCTTCACCTTGATCAAGCCGTCGCCGCCCGACACGACAGTGCCCTCCGACGAGGACAGCATCGACCGCACATCAAACGGATTGAACCCCCCGCCCTTCTTGAAGTCGTGGAACACGACAACCTTGCGCCCGGCAGCCAGATGCGCCTTGACGACAGGGATCGACTCCTGGGCCTTGATTGCTTCCAGAAGATAGCGGCGGGTCAGGTGATCGAACTTCTTGGCGATGATGTCGTGCAGGATGCGCCGGCTCGGATTCTCTCGCAGCCACTCCATCCCCTCGTCGATTTTCTGCCCGACTGCCGACTCCACCAGGATAAAGCGGCGGTCATAGTCGAACGGGACATCGATCGTCCGCGACGACAGGACGTTCTCCTTCTTCAGCCAGGAATTAAATTGGCGCTGAAGCAGGCCGCGATCGACCTCCGGGGGCGGCTCGGTCAGCTTGTTGTTGCGCATCCGGTAGCCGAAGTGCTGCATCATGAACCGATCGAACTGGCTGCCCGAGTTGTATCCCGATCCGCCGTCCTCCGGGTACTCGAACAAATACCCCTCGGCGTAATCGACCGCCTTCTCGTAGGCGAAGGGCGTCGCCGACAAGAGCACAACCCGCGGCCTTGCTGCGCCCTGAGCCGCTTCGACGGCGAACTCTTCCTTTCTCTGGCGCGCATCGATCGCCGCGATGAGATCTTCTCTGCGCGCTGTCAGGCGCTGATTTTCATCCCGCGCGCTCGACGCCATCTGGTCCATGGTGTCGTCACTGTTCAGGATGCGAATGTTTGCGTCGATCGTGCCGTTGATGCGCTCGATCTCGTCGAAGGCGTCGCGCATGATTGAGCGGGTTCGCGCCCAGGCCGCATACTTCTGGTGCATCGTCAGCGCGCGCAGCTTCGAAAGCGCCTTGGTCTGGGTGCCATCCTTTGACGACATGAGGTAGTGAGACTCGTCGGCGACGACCAGATCCCACTGGCGATTCACGATGGTGTCGTTGTCGCCGAAGTTGGCATACGTGGTGATGACAATGCCTTCGCCGGCGTCCTTGGTGCTCTCCAGGGGGCGAATGTCCAGACCAAGCATCTCTCCGGACCGGATCCAGTGGACTGCGATCTCGTTGCTGGGAACAACGACAACGATGTTGTTCTTCCCCCGCCGGGAAAATCGCTTGACGATCCCGAGACCGGATAAGGTCTTCCCGGTGCCGGTGCCATTGGTGAAAAGGACGCCGTAGCCGTTCGGAAGCGCAAACCGGGTCTCAGCGAAATGCACGTCGGCGCGCTGGCCGTCGCTCAGGAGAGGCAGGGTTTCGTCGATATTGTCGCGATCATGCAGGACGACGCCGATCTTGTCGGCGGACTTCTGCGCGCGGATACGTTCTGCTAGGTCGCTCGGCTTTGCAGCAGACTTCGCAGTTGCGTCTGCTGAGACGGACTCAGCGGGCGCTCCATCGATGCCAAGATCACCGCTTCGTTGACCGTCGCCAGCTCCGGTAGCGCTGATCTCAGGTCCGGATGCGTCTCCAGATACCGGCTGATCGCCGTCCGTTCCTCCAGAAGCGGGGCCACGTCGAGAAGACTGATCGCCACCGTCGGATCGACCCCCTTCGCCACCAGGTCCGCGTATTCCCTGCCCTCGAATTCCGCCATCTGATCCGGGTCCATACGGAACGCCTTCCTGGCCCATGCCGTCGCCAGCTTCTGCGTCTCCGCGATCTCGTTCCAGATCGGCGCCGCCACGCTCGTCAGACTCATCGGCCCGCCCTCTTGTCTCTTCACGATTATTTTGCGCCGCTCGCCCGCCAACGTCCACGGTCCCCGCCTGAACGTCGGCGGCGAAGCGCATCAGGTAGGGCTTGACCCCGGTCCCGAAGGCGTTCAGCACGGTCCGGATGAAGTCGCGCAGATCCCGCCCGGCGGCCACCGCATCGCGCAGCATGGCCTCGAAGTGGGGCTTTGCTTTGGCGTAGGTCTTCTCGTCGAAAGAGAGGCCGCTATTCAGCTTCCCGGATCCGCCGAACAGCTCGGTCAGGCCCTTGATGGCCTCGGCGCCAGCGGATGAGACGTTGTACCCCAGGCTCTTGGCGATCTCCCCGGCAGTGCGGTCGACGTCATCCTTGCTGGATACGTCTGTCGCCTCGGGCTTTGACCGTCGCTTTCTCGGCGCGCGGGTGCCGCTGCGGGACGTTCCAGACTTCGCCCTGGTCCTCGCGGGCTTCGCGGTGTCGGGGACGCCCGACGATCCCGCCACGTCATCGATCATGGCCTCCAGATCATCCAGGCTGATGCTGGAAAGCTGGTTGAGGACGTCATTACCGCCGCCCACCAAGGGCTTCAGGATCGACGGGACTACAGGAGGCTGCTGGCCAAAGAGATATTCCAGCATCCCCTCGCGGTCTGCGTCCGTAAGAAGTCCACGCTTGATAAGCGTGGTGGCAGAAAAGCCGCGAGCATTGAACTCGTCGCCGCGCGATTCCGCTTCGGCCGTCGCGTTATCGATCAGCCACTGAGAAGCGTACTTTTCGCTCTTTTGCTTCGGGTATGGCGTGGTGACGCGCCCGGACGCTGTGCGGAAAACATCGCCAGGACGAACCGGCTGCTTGTCGATTGGCCGTCCGGCATGGCCCATGTCCCTTGGGGTGCCAATGGGGACTTGTTCTGTTTTCGGCTTTGCGAGGACGCCATGGTCTAGGGTGTCGGCTTCTTCGGGGGCGCCCGGAACTTCGGCATTTCCACCTTCACGATCTTGCTGCCCTTGGGCAGGCGTTCTAACCACGCCTGCAGGCTCTCCCCCTCGCGAGGACCGTAGTCCGGCGCGCTCTCGCTCGGCTTTGTGCTGCTGGAGCCCGGTTTCGGCGGTGGCGAGGTCTTGTCCGATGCCATAGGAGAATCCTACCCCTTTCTTGGTAATCGTCGACCCGTCCGGCAGATCGACGGTGATCGTCGCGCGCTCGGCGGTCGCATTGATGCGCTCGACCAGGGCGCGCGCCTCGTCTTCGGTGCGAGCCTGAAGGATGAACTCGTCGCCCGAGATGTGATAGCCGCGGTCGGTCGTTCCGCGCACCGCATCGCCCATGGCGCGGATCAGCATGTCCCCGGCCTCGTGGCCGAGGGTGTCGTTGATCCACTTCAGGCCATCGAGGTCGACGCTGACCTGCACCGGCAGGCGCTCGTGCTCCTCGTAGGCCCGATCGTTCCAGATCCCGGCCCGGCGGCTGGTCAGAAGTTCCCGGTCCTTCTCCTCCGGCGTCATGTCCGCGACGCGCTTTCGCTGCGCCGCGTCCTGCCGGCGCTCGGTCAGGGCTGGGAGGCTTTGCCCTTCTTCTGCTGGTGCTGCTTGACCGCCTTGAGCAGGGCGTTCGTTATCCGCGCCCGGAATTCCGGGTTGGACTTGGCCTTCTCCCCGCGCGCCTTGCGGGCTCGCAGTTCGTCCAGGTGCTGCTGCGCTGTCTTGCCCATAGGTCCCCCTGATGACGTTCAGCAGTTGCCGGGAGGCTTCGCGCTCATCCCAGCCGGCGATCGCCGCCCGCTCAAGTATACTCTCGGTGGCCACCGCATCGACCGCTTCGGCCTCCTCTCGCAGCGCCCAGAAGGTGTCGCTGTAGCCGCCACCTTCATCCTGCTGCGTCTGCGGCCCAGACTGCAGGTCTTCCCACGCCGCGGTCAGGATGTCGTCCCATTCGGCGTCTGGCGTCGACTCCTCGGCCTCGATGGCCGCAATCGATTCCGCCAGATCCCGCTCGCGCTGCTCGGCCTCCACCGACTTCGTGTAGACCTTCATGCCCGTCTCGGCCTGCCACAGCAGTTCTTCGAGCTCGTGGGCGTCCTTGTTCTGCACGTAGCCGTAATCCATCAGCAGCTCGGTCAGGGCGTCCAGCGAGAGCCCCTTGCCGGGGCGCTCGATGCTCGGCATGACGAAGGCGCGGGTTTCCTTGTCGAGGTGCTTGAGGCGGTCCTGCCAGTCGCTTTCGAGGCTCGTGTCGATGCCGCCGAGCTTTCGAATGGCGGTGATCAGATCATCCTCGGGACGCACCTCGCGGGCGCGGCGTGAGCGCTCCCAGGGCGTCATCTTGGACTTTCTGCCCTCGGCCTCGGCCCGAAGGAGCTGGGCGTCGCGCAGCAGGCGCTGGCGCATGGCCGGGTTCTCGGTCTGCGAAGCCAGGCGTTCGAGCTCCTGGATCGTCTGCTGGTTCGCTTCCAGCGCGACGTTTGAAGGTTCCACTGATGCGCCGTTCTGAGGGGCGGTAGGGGGAGGGGGAGGTGCCGCCTCAGAGGGGGAGGACGCATCAGTGGAAACGGGGTGACCCTGGTAGGTGTCCACCAGGTGAAAGCCTTCGGGCAGTTCATCGCCCCAGGGCGACGCCTGCACGCCGATGTCGCTGGTCTGGGTCTGAGCCGGCAGCGCGTGCACGCCCTCGGTATAGGTGGCGACGCCAGGATCGCTCGGGATCTCCCGCCCGGCATCGTCCGCCATGATCGGCCTCCCGCGCTCGTCCCAGCCCCGGATCCGGCTCGGGGTGAGGCTGTTGCGGGCGATCGTTTCGGGGTCGCCGAGGTCGGCGTTCTCGATCTCCTGACGGATCACGCGGGCGCGATGGGCATCCTGGATGGCGCCGGTCACCAGACCCGTACCGGCAGCGCCGGCTCCCATGACGCCCGTCAGCAGCAGCGTTGGACCGGCCACCTCGCGGATCGCGTCGGCCTGATCCTTGGCGCTCAGGAAGCGCGGCTCATCGCCGCCCTGCAGGCCGAGGCGGATCTCTGCGCCCTCCTGCCCGATCTGCGTCTGGGCCTCGCTCAGCACCTCGACAGTTGAACCGCCCGCCCAAGCGCCTGCCGCCTTCAGCAGGCTCTTCTGCTTGGCGAGCTTGAACATGGCCTTTCCGGCAGAAAAGAGGACCGCATTACCGACCGCCTCCCAGCCCGCTTCGTGCAGGCCGTGCTTCTTGATCTCTTCCATCGGGTTCGCCGCGCGGCTCCACATCACGCCGAGCCGGTAGGCCGCGGCCTGCATGTCCTCGGACTCGGCAATCGACAGCCATTCGTCGTCGGTCAGCGGACGGCCGAGATCGTGCAGCGCGGCGCGGTCGAGGCCGTCGCGCAGCTGGCGCAGGGCTTGGTTGGTGTCCATCCGGTAGGCGGCAAGGCCGCTGGCCGCCACGCCGGCCTCAAGCCCAAGTGGGCCGCCCGCCAGCGCGGTTGCTCCGCCGGCGGCCAGGCCGCTCAGCATCGAAACAAGGGAGAAACCCACGTTGTCGGGCAGATTACGCAGGTCGGCACGCGTGATCCGGATCGGACCAATATCGACATACGCCGTATCGGCGCCCTCCATGGCGAAGTTCTCGGTCGAGCGGGCGCGGCGCTCGGAGATCACCTTGTCCGCCCAGTCCTTCGCCTTCGCGATCTCCTCGGGATTGTCGCCCTCCCACGCTGCAGCGGCGGCGCTCTTCAGGGCGCCGGGGACGCCCTGCACGGCTTCGGTAATGTCCGAGAGGAAGTCGGCAAAGGTCGGTTCCGCCGGATCCTCGGGCGGTGCTGGCGGGGCGGGAGCGGGAGTCTGAACGCCCCGGATCGGCCCCGTCGGAACGGTGAGGGAAGGCGGCGCACCGGCCTCCCCGCCCATCGTTTCGGGGATCTGCACCGAGGTCGGCGAAGGCGCGGGCGCCCGGTTCATCTGCGACACCGCGGACAGCGCTTCGGCCTCGCTGTCGAATCCGGGCAGCGCGCGGCCGGTCTCCGGGTCCACGCCGCCGGCGGCCAGAACGCGCTCGATGGCCACCTCGTCCGGCACGATCGCGCCATCGAAGATGGTCGGGATGAGGGTCGGCTTTCCGCCGTTCAGCGCGGGACTGGTGATCGCAATCACCCGGTCGCCGATGATCTCGCCGGCATCGGTGGTGTAGAGCTGGCGGCCGAGGAAGGTCTTGCCGCCGGCCAGCGGCAGGAGCTGCGGCGAAGGCGCCTGCGGCTGTTCCACACGAAACCCGGATGGCAGTTCATCCGGCGCGATGTCGAGGCGAAACCCCTCGGGCAGCTCGGCCGAAACCGCCAGCTCGTCCTCGTCAGTTTCCAGCCGAAACCCCGCCGGCAGATCAGCGATCCTGGTGACCATCGGGCTCCCCTAGTTCGACGGTTTCCAGCCGCCGTCCTTCCACGACGCCGGCACCCACTTGCCTCCGGAGAAGATGACGCGCTGACCTTTGTCGTTCACGGCAGTCTGGCCCTCGGTGTAGCGCGGCGCAGCAGCGGCGCCGCCGGTGTTCGCGGAGCCATCGCCCGGAGCCGGGTTCGGCGCGGGGGCCTCCTGCTTCATGTAAGGCTCCAGCATGCTGTCGAGGTTGGCCGAGTCGAGCGGCTTGCCGGAAATCGCAGCGCCCTGCATCCGCGACATCGGATCGAGCCGGAAGTCCTGATAGATCTTCAGCACGTCCCGCTCGGCCGCGGTGATCTTCTCGTCGCGCCGCACCTTGCCCAGGATCTCGCCCACCAGATCGTTCATGCTCTCTTCCTGATTCGGCAGCGGGTGCCACTGCCCGTCCGAATCCTTCTGGCCGAGCATGTTGGTGTTCGGGATCACGCCGAGCTCGCCGTAGGTTTTGCGCGAGCTCGAGCTGTTGTTCTTGGTGTTGGTCTTGCCGGGCTTGCCGATCGCATCCGGCTTCGTCGACCAGCGCGTGCCGGTCGGAGAGTCGGGGTCGCCGACTTCCACCAGATCGGGCTCCTTCGAAGTCGCGTGCTTCGCGGTGAGCTCGGCTTTCAGTTCTGCCAGCCGTCGCTCGCGCGCCTCCGCGGCCTGATTCTGCAACTGGATGAGGCTCGCCTGCGCGAGTCCGGTGCCGGCGCCGGCCAGTGCCTTCCCGATGATTCCCGCCATGATCCCTCCTTACTCCCCGCCCATCTGCTGCAGCATGGCCGTCATCTCGTCCTTCGGCAGCGCCTGCATCGACTGCTGCATGCCTTCCTGATCCAGCATGTCCGGATGCGCCTCGGCCCAGAGCTGCAGCGCGCGCGTGGTCGCCATGAACACGTCGTCATCGGTCGCCGTGCCGATGTTTGCCGCTTCGGCGAGCTCGAACAGCAGCCCGACGATCTCCTCCCCTGCGGCCATCAGCACGTCATCGGAGAGCGGCTGGCCCTGCTGGCGCGAGCTGTCGTACACCCGGGAGAGAATCATCACCGCGGCCTGGGCGACGCCCTCGGCCAGGTTCTCGCCGCCCTGCAGCACCTTCAGCACCTGCTGCGCCGTCTGGCCGTCATACATCATGGTCATCGCGTGATTGACCGCGGAGTCATAGGCGGCCTGCTCCTCCGGGGTAACGCCGCCCTCCTCGCCGCCCTGCGCTTCGCCCTCAGACGGGAGCGCCTGCCGATCCGCGGGCGGCTGCTGTCCCTGCTGCTGCGCTCCCGGCTGCTGCTGCGCGCCAGGCTGCCCCTGGGGCCGCTGGGCTTCCATTCGATCCGCGATCAATGCCATCGTGATGCCTCCTTCAGAACGCCAGGCGCGAGCCGATCAAGCCGGCCGCCCCCGGAAGGTCCGGTGCCGGCGCGGCGCCCACCACCGGGATCGCGCTCTGGCGTGGCGTCAGATTGAACAGCCCCGACACATCCGAGCCCTGCGCACCCATGCCCGCAGCGCCGGGGACGCCGAAATAGGACGAGTTCTGGCGGCGGTACTTGTCCAGCTTGATCTGCTCCTCGGCGGCGGTCGGCGTGAACGCGCTCGACAGCATGTTGCCGGCGATCAGGCCCGCGGTCGGATTATTCTCAACGAAGCCGAGCATGGCTTTCGCCGCGCCCTTCACGCCGCCCCAGAGGGTGGCGCCAGTGCCAGCAGCCGATCCACCGCCACCAAGGCCGGCGACCAGGCTGGAGGTGTTCGGCGCGACCTGCGACAGCGCCGAAGTCTTCGCGAGGCTGCTCACCGTGCCCGTGGCGTTGGCGAGCGGAACGGCGCCGGGGGTTGCTGCCGCGCCCGCAACGGTTGCCGCCTCAGTTGCCCCGGCCACAGCGCCGCCGACTCCCGAGCCGGCGCCAGCGGCGGCACCTCCGGCGGCCGCGGTCGAGGTGAATGGCGTGCTCCACAGGCCCATGGCCCCGCCAGTGAAGTAGATCGCCGCACCCGCAACGATCAGCTTCCAGTTGTCCTTGACCACGTTGGTGACGGTCTTGAAGACCTTCTTCACCGTCTTGCCGATTGACTTGATCGGGTTACTCATAACGCATTCCCTCCACCGCAGAACATCGCGTAAATCCCTCCGTGCCGTCTGAGGCCGAGGGCTTCCAGGAACTCTTGCGTGCGCCCCGTCTCACCGATCCCCGAGCTCACCGACAGCCCGATCAGCGCCACATTCCGGGACTTCGCCCAGGCGATGAACTTGCGGGCGAGCCGGGCTCCGTCACCCCGCGCGCTGTCTCGCACGTAGAACCACAGGTCGTGCGCTTCCTTCTTGCGGCTCCACAGGATCTCGTCCACCGCCGCGAGCAACACGCCCTCGATCTCCCCGTTCCGCTCCGACACCCAGCAGAACTGGGTCGGCGCGCCGATGATCATCGCGATCAGCCGCTTCACCTTCTGCTCACACGGCGGGATGTGCGAATAGCGCGAGCGCGCATGCAGCTCCAGCGACAGGCGGTACACGGCGGGCGCATCGGCGGGGGTCGCGGATCGGATCACACAAATACCCAGCCTTCAGGCGTCCAGGCCACGCTGAACTTACCGCTCCCGCTGCCGACCTCCCGGACCTCGCCGAGATAGCGCCCAGCCCCAAGGGGGGCGACCTGGCTCGCGTACCATTCCGCATCGCGCGTGCTGCCGTACAGCCGGTTGCTGCCGCTCGGAAGTGCGCCCGGATTCGCCGCAAGGCCCGTGTTCGTGGTCGTGCTGGTGCCGCCGGTGTTTCCGCCCGTGGATCCTGCCGGGGGCGCGTTCGTGGAGTTGTTCCCGCCCGAGGGGTTGTAGATCGTGAACGTCTGCCCCGCCGTTGAGCCGGTGAATTCCAGCCCTGCGCGCAGCATGTCGACCTGCTGGTTGATGCCGGCCTGGCGCTGCGCCGCGGAGAGATCCGGGTTCGCACCGATGTTCGAGATCGCCTGCATCGTGGTCATGTACAGATTCGTGGCGACCGAGGAGTTCTGCAGCGTCTGCTGGTGCTGGTTGACCAGTTCCTGAAGGGCGATCCGGTTGTCCTGCCCCAGCTGCTCGATCTGGCTCTGGTAGGTGAAATTCACCTCGGCCAACTTGATCTGGTTGCGTGACTGCTCAGCCATCGATTCCAGGTTGTAGATCTGCAGCTGGGCGTCCCGCTCGGCCTGCAGGTCGCCGGCGGCGCGCGCCTGCTCCAGCGCCTGCTGATGCAACTGCACGTCGCGCGAAACCTGGGCGTCGATCTGCTGCTGATTGACCCGCAGCTGCGCGAGCGTCTGCGCGTCGATCTGGCCAAGCTGGAACTGGTGCTGCAGCCCCGCAAGTGCGGTCTGGTGCTCGTTGATCATCTGCTGCGTGGTGCGCTGCTGCTCTCCCTGCGCCCCGATCTGTTCCAGCGCCTGTCGACCCTGCAGCTCCTGGATCAGCTGCTGGATGTCGCCGCTTGCCGCGATCTCGCCGAGGCGCTGCTCGCCGATGAGCGCCTGCAGCCGCTGGTCAAGGTCGCCCTTGGCCGCGATCTGGTCGAGCGACTGCATGCCCTGGAGCTCCTGAAGCGCCTTGCTGATCTCGCCTTGAGCCGCAATCTGCTCCATCTGCTGCTCGCCCTGCTTCTCTTGCAGCCCCTGCTGGATCAGCCCCTGATGCGCCTGAAGCGCCCCCTGGGTCTGGTTGGTGGCCGTGACCTGGGAGGCGGTGTTGCCGGCCTGCTGGTTCGCGAGCTTGGTGTTCATCGAGGTCTGCGCGTCCTGCTGGGCGATCGGCAGCGCCTGACGGATGGTCGCATCGTGCGCCGCGCCAACCGCCATCGAGGAGTTCAGCAGGCCGCGCGCGTTCATCGACTTCAGCGCCGAGGTCTGCGCCTGCTGCATCAGCGGCGAGTTCTTCGAGATGATCCCCTGCACCCGGTTCTCAACCATATCCTCCGGGCCGGTCGCAACGCGCTCGGCTTCGTAGCCAGCAACGCTCGACAGGGGATCGTCCTTGTTGATGTTCGTGTTGATCAGTCCGGCCATGGCTCAGTTGTCCCAATAACCTTTGACCATATACGAAGCAAGCGCCCCGCTCGCGCACGATGGCGCGCACGAATACTGCAGCCGCGCGTTCGTGCCCGCAGGAACAATGCTCTCCGAGACATCGGAAGCCATAATGGTTCCGGCCGGCGTACCGGAATATTCGTAACCGTTCGTCGTCGCCAGAATGACGCCATCAGTCGGCAAGGTGCATCCCGTATTGCTGCGCCATCTCACCGTCGAGAGTTTCGCACCCGCCGAGCCTGTCGCGTTATGCACCGACCGAACATAAAGCAATAAAGCCGTCGCTGCCGCACCCGGATTGCCGTCAATGGCGACGCACTGCCCCGGTTCGATAGACGATTGGTTCGCCAGCGACATGTCCGTCCGCGCACAGAACCCCGGTGCGATCCGGGTATAGCCCGCCACACAGGGCGCATTGCTCGTAATCCGACCATCCGGGCTCACCTGAAAAACCACCGATTCAGCCGGGGTCTGATCCGCCGTGGCGTTCGCAGATGTCAGGTACCGCAGGACTCCGGAATCAAGCACTTCCAGCCTCGCAGTGGGGCCGGTATATAGGGCCTTCCAGCCAGAACCGTCCCAGTAGGCGTTCGTCGCCAGAGAGAATCCGGGGTCCCAATATTTGGCAGCAAACGTGCTTGATCCGATCTGGATCATCGCGTGGGCGTCCACCCCTCCATCTGAGACGGTCGCGGACGATTGAGTGAAGTTGCTGACGTTGAGAGGAGAATCAAAGGTCTTATTGCTGAGGGTCTGGGTCTTGCTGGTCGTCACGACGATTTGCTGTGCCGAGCCATCGCCATAGGTCAGGTTTCCAGACGAGTAACCGAGCCTGCCGGCGGTGCTCCCGGATGCCGAAGAGGACAGCGTGGGAGTCGTCAGCGTCGGCGACGTCCCGAAAACGAGGGCGCCAGAGCCCGTCTCATTGGTCACTGCGGACGCAAGGTTCGCGCTGCTCGGTGTGGCAAGGAAGGTCGCGACATTCGTGCCGAGCCCGGAAACGCCGGTTGAGATCGGCAGCCCGGTGGCGTTGGTCAAGGTGCCGGACACCGGGGTTCCGAGTGCCGGCGCGGTCAGCGTCGGGCTTCCGCCGAGCGTGTAGGTACCGCTTACCGTGCCGGAGAACGTGGGGTTGGATACTGTCGGCCCGGAGAAGGTGCCGCCGGAAACGGTCTTCCCGGTGAAGGTGAGCGAGGACGGCAGCGAGAAGGTCGGATTGCCCGAGACGCAGTTGCCGTTCGAGACGGTGATCTCGTTCGACGTGCCGGTCATGGTGCGCACGTTCCAGGCGCTGGCGCCGGTGCGGGCCGCGCAGCCGCTGCTGGAAAGCGCCTCTACGGCGGCGAGGTCGTTCGCCACCGAGAGGGTCGGATTGCCCGAGGCCCCGCTCCCGTTTGAGACCGACAGCCCGTCGCCGGAGACAGCGATTGAGCGCTGGGTCCACGTACCCGCGCCCGTTCGAACCGGGAACCCCGTCGAATCCAGCGCCTCGATGGCGGCGACATCATCGGCGAGCGAGAGCGTGATGTCGCCGGAGACGGCGTTGCCGTTGGCGACCGACAGCCCCGCTCCAGAAGCGGTGACCGAGCGCGTGGCCGCGGTACCGGAGCCGGTGCGAACAATCAGGCCAGAGGTCGACAGGCCCGCAACAGCCGAGAGGTCCGCATCGTATGCCTGCACATCGGTACCGAGCGCCAGGCCCAACCGATCCCGGGCGGTCGATGCATCCAGCGCCTCAAGCGCCGTGCCGCCCGCGTTAACGAAGATCGCTTCGTTGTTGTTGCCGGTCAGCGCCGGCAGGCGGGTGAAGGCGTTCTGGATGAGGGAGAATTCCCCGCGCATCGCCGCGCTTGAGGCGAGCGAGCCCGTCGACGGCACGCCGGTCGCGGTGTACCAGTCGTCGGCCTTCGGGGTATTGGAATCACAGCCGGCCAGCGAGGCGAACAGCAGCGCCAGGGTGGCCGCATATCTCAGTACGGTCTGCTTCACAGCAGTCCTCCTTCCATATTGCAGGCGTAGGTTAACGCAACTTGCGCCGCCAGCGGTACTCCAGCAGCGCACCAGAAAAACGGATCGGCGCGAAGGCGTCCGAGTCCTTGCGGATGATGAGCGAGACGTTGTGCGCTTCGCCCTCCATCGGCATGAAGGTCGGCGAAAGGGTCTGCCCGTCCCAGAAGCCGCCGTCCCAGATAAAGCTGTCCCAGAAGGTGCCGGCGAGGTTCAGCTCGACGCTTCTCGGGTTGGGTTGGGCGATCTCGGTGCCGGTGTAGCCGAGCTCGTAGGAGAAGGAGAATTCGGCGTAGCCCGTGCCGCTCGCCTCGATCTCAACCCCCGTATAGTGCTTGTCGCGCCGCGGATCCTTCGAGTGGTGGTAATGCAGCATCAGGTAGCCGCTGATCGGCTCGCCGTCGAACGAGAAGCCGGACTCCATCTTGTACACGTATCCGTCATCGGAGCCGAACATGATCTGCTCGCGCCCGTCCGGTCCTTCGATCGAGAACATGCAGCGAACCGTATCCGGGAACTGCACCGGCATGATGCCGAGCAGGCCCTGCCCCTTGAAGGTGAAGTACAGGCCCGAGCCGTCGTTGAAGAAGAGCCGTGCCTGGTTCTTGTCGCGCACGATGCAAGAGGCCGTGACGCTGGAGCGCTTCTGGTTGATCGTCGGCTGCACGAGCTGGGAGAGCGTGGCGTGCTGGAAGTTGCCGTATGCCTGGGAAGTGGTCAGGCTGGTTGCGCCCCGGTCATCCAGAAAGAGCGTCTGGGCGAGCTGCTGGATCGAATACGGATAGGCGCCCACCTTGTCCCGGTACGGCACCAGCGCCCAGTCGTCGGAGGAGTTGCCGTAGAGCACATGGATGATGTTGCGGCTGTAGACGCCGAGAGCCGCCCCGCCCTGACTGCCGGGCTCGGGCTGAAAGCCGGTCACATCGTCGAGCACCGCGAGTTCCCCGGCCCCGAGGAGCGGCGTCCACAGGTACGGGTTACCAATGGCCGAGTGCTGCACCGAAGGGCCGAAGGAGAAGAACAGGTGGTTCTGGTGCACGCAGACATGGGTCGGGGCGTCCGGGACCATGCCGGTTTCGATCTGCACGAAGACGCGCCCGTCGAACTCGAAGCCGGGATTGGCGCCGTCGCAGCCGTAGAGCCGCGCACCGCCGCGCCCGAACTTGCCTTCCCAGAACTCGTAGCGCCCGTCGGGCAGGAGCGTGATCGCGCTGCTGTCGCCGGCGATGGTGGCGACGTTGGTATCGACGCCGACATCCAGATTCTCGGCCTGGAAGGTGCCGGTCTGATCCGAGAGCACCAGCTTGCCCGCCGCATCCCCGTCGCCCCAATCGCCCGTCGTGACGATGACGCGCTCAACGGTCGCCGTTGCCGCCGAGGTCGCGCCGGTGATCGTGTCGCCCTCGCTGATCTCGCTCGATCCGCTGGTGAAGGCGATCTCGCGCCCAAGGTCGATCTGCTGCCAGCCGGTCGGGGAGGAGCCGTACACGCGCGCCGCGGTGCCGGCCTCGTTGTTGCGAAAGGCGTAGACGGTGGTGCCGAGCTGGTAGACGCCCAGGATCCGGCCGCTGCCCGGCACCGGATCAATATCGTCGCGCGCGGCATTGGCGGCGAGGGCCTGATAGGCGGCGGCTTGGGCGGCCGTGGGCGCTTCGATCTCAGGTGCACCGTAGTAGTGCGGGACATCGATGGCGGACAGGCCGTCGAACAGCACCCCGGAGAACGGAAAGGAGCCGTGGGATGTCCACACCGGCTCACCGAGGAAGGTGCCGTCCTGGGTTCCGGTCTTGTCGGCAATCGTGGTGCCGCTGCCCTCATCGAGCGGCCAGTATCCCACCAGGCCGTCCTCGTTGCCGGAGAGCCGTACCGTGCGACAGGCGTCGATCTGCTGCGCGGTGCGCTCAACCGTCCACAGGCGCGCGTCGGCCACTTCGCCGAGCGCGCCCTGCATGACTTCGCCGCCCGCTGTAGTTCGCGATCCGATGCGCAGCGGGCTCGCCTCATCCGTCACCAAGACCGACGGAAGCGCATTGTTCTCACTGCCGGCCAGCTTCGGCTGCAGAACGCCGTCCACATAGACCTTGGCGCCAGTGATGCTCATTGAGCCGTCATAGGTGACCGAGATCCGATGCCAGTTCCCGTCGTGAACGTTGATGAACCCCGGCCCATTCTCATCGGTCGAATAGCCGATCCGGCCGAGCAGGGTGTGCGCGATACTGAATGACACGCGCTCCACCGCCGGCGCAGCCCGCTGCAGGAAAATATCTACGCCGCGAAAGTCGTCCGTCTCCGTCGCACGAAAGCAGTTGACGCTGAAGATCGCTGCCCCGCCCGCGCCGGTATCAAGCGCATCTCGGAAGCGCATGATCTCAACCGTCAGCGGCCGATCCCCCGCAACCCCTCCCCCGGCCACATGCCCGACCACCTGATCGCCGATCCACAGCGTCTCGTCGCCGAACTCGCCGACCTGATCGACCAGAATCAGCTTGTCGCCTTCCTGGCCGGCGATCCGGGCGGTGGCGCCGGTGCCGGGGTTGATGAGCTCGACGTACTGAATCTCCCACTCATCGCCGGCGGAATTTGGACCTTGTGACAGGTCGATATCGAATCGGGTGATAACGCTGTCGATCCAGTCGTCGCCGCCAGCCGTGAGGGCGGTCATATCCCACTCGACGATATTCCACTCAGCAGGATCAACCGGCAACGGGGCTTGCTTATGATAGTCGCTCTGGCGGTTGGCGTGATTGGTCGTCCCGTAATACAGCCGAAAATCGAGATCGCCAATACCGGCAACGCGGCGTACTTTGGCGCGAACAAGCGTCGCATTGCACCCGACCACGCCCGTCGGGCCGGACAGGGGAACATACATGACCGGATTCTGGCTTGGCCCCAGAACAACCGCGCGGATCAGGCCGGGAGACTCCCATGAAAGCGCAAGGTTATTTGTTCCGGTCCAGTCCTCGAGATCCGATTCGAACGCCCACCGTTTGAGCGGATACCCGCCCCCGTGAATCGTGTCGCCGACCGCAAAGGATCCGGTCATCTCCACCGGCAGCAGGGTGTACACCGCATCAGAAGGAAGCCCCGTGCCGTCGAAGCGCTCGTAGCCGAGGATGTCCTGATACCCGCCTTCGATGCCGATCTCGTAGTTGACCGCCTGACGCAGCCGCCCGGGCTTCACTTCCCAAGTGGACGACACCTCGTCGAGCCCGCCCGTGAACGGCAGATAGTCCGTCTGGGTCGGCGGAAGCTGGGGGACCGGTCGGCGGGCCATGGCGTCAGGCGAGCGGCGAGGCGAGCGCCGGCAGGGGGAGCTGGTTCGCCTCGAGCTGGCGCATGAGGCGGTCGCCGTCGGCCTGCGCGCGCGACACCACCTCCTGCGCAGAGGCGAACAGGCCGTACTTCTCCAGCGCCCGCATGACGATCAGCTGGTGGAACTGCGCGGGGCACTCGGGCACGTCGCTGTCATCGGTCAGCGTCTGCGCTGAGCGCTGGTACTCGCCCCGGATGATATAGACGTCGTTCGGCGTCGGCCCGAGCACCAGGCGGTTCTGGGGGTCGATCGTGATGTGCGCGGGCTGTCCGGGCGCCTGGGTGCCGCGATCGTAGATGTGGCGGAAGATCGGCCAGTCGATGAAGCTGAGATACCCCTCGCCGCCCTGCCCCGCAGACTGCAGATAGAAGGTCGGCGGCGCCATGCAGTCATCGATCCACCAGCGCGAGAACCGGGCGATCGCCTCGGCCGTCAGGTCATCGACAGCCTCGGAGGGCGCATAGGCGGATTGGGAGGAAACGGTCGTCAGCGTAAAGCCGGACCGCATCCAGCGCCACTGAGCGTGCCGGTTCTGGATCTCGGTCCAGGCGTTTCGGACCCAGTGCACCAGCCGATCGAGCTGGGCGATCTGATTGGCGACCGAGGTCGGGCCGGTGCCGGCAATGCCGGTTTCGCGCCGCAGGTCCTGACACAGTTCGAGATACGTCGACAATACCCTTCCCCCTGTCCATCAGTCCGCCGGCAGGCCCTTCAGCGCCTTGTCGAGCGCGTCGCCGTCTTCGAACCGAAGGCGGTCATAGCCCTCTTCCGCCGTGATCTCTTCTGAATGCACCGACTCGATGACGCGGCGAATCTCGCGCTGGCGGGCGGCGGTGATCTTGTCGCCGAGCAGAACCAAGATGGCCGTGTCGATCGCCTTGGTGATCAATTTGCTGGTGCCGCTCATTTCCGGGTTGCCTCCGCGATCTGCTTGCGAACCTCAATGACCCCGGCAAGGATGATGTCGTAGCGGTCCTCGCAGGGCATGGCCACCCCGGCGTACTCGATCCGGCAGCGGTCGATATCCATGTTCGCGATCAGGTAGGCATCGCGGATGTCGTCGAGCCCGTCGCGCAAGGTGCGCGTGCGCTCATCGACCCGAAAGCCGAGCGCGCACAGGTCCGTCTGCGGCTTCTCGCGGCAGTCCTGCCCGTTCGCGTTCAGAATGAAAGCGGTCAGGTCGCGCACGGCGATGATCTCGCCCTGGGCAACCGCCAGCCCCTCAAGGATCGAGCGCGGCGCCGGGATCTCCTTGGCCTCGCGCATCGTCTCGCAGCCGGTCGCAAACATCGCCACCGCGAGCATCGCGCCAGACAGCCACAGGCGCTTCATTCTTCGATCTCGTCAGGGATCAGCAGGGAGGCGACCATCGCGCACAGCGTGCTGAACGCCGAGGCCACCTCGGCGGGAATGACGACGCCGGAGAACTGCTCCACCGACCAGATGATGATGATGCTGAAGGCGCCGCCCAGGGCAGCGGCCGAAATCTTCTTCTTCTGCACGTTATCCACCGCTACACCTCCTGTCAGTACGGGTACTTCGGATCGAATTCGATGTGGATATGGTCGCTTTCGAGCACCACGTCGTAATCCCCGGCGAGCGCTTCGGCGATCTCTGCCCGCACCGTCTCGGCGGGCACGCTATCGGGCAGGTTCCAGATCCGAACGTCGACGGCCTGTCCGGCGTAGTGCTTCGAGCCGCGCTTGTGCTGGCCGTCGATTCCGGAGGTCACCACCACTTCGGCGCCGTGGCTCTGGTAGATCGATTCAGCCACCATCAGCGCAAGGACGATCTCGGGGCGGATGCCATGCACCCGAACGCCCGGCTTGATTCTCATCCGGCGGGCTCTCGCGTGGGCCGGGACATCACCCCGTCGATCCGCTGGTTCAGCGCCCGGAACTCGCCCAGCAGCCGGTCCTGAATGGCGTCGAGCTTTTCATCCACACGAACGGCGTGCTCGGTGAATTCGCGCCGGGGCAGCGCATCGTTCGCCTTCTGCTCGATGTCCCGCACGCGGGTCATGAGCGTGCCGACGAAGAGCGAGAGCACGGCGCAGAGCACCCCGATTGCCGACATCGCCACCCACTGCCAGAACTCGCCATCCACCTGTGCCCTCGCGATTTGACGTTCCGTGAATCAGGGAGAAGCAACGATCTTGCGCGCCCAGGCCGGGCCGCGCGGATTCGGATCGTGGTGCACGACGAACGGATACCGCAGACCCGTCGAGGACGGCCAGCGGACATCGCGGGCGCCGTCATTGCGCACGTATTCCTCGTTGCGAAACGTGGTCGAGCGCATGCGGAAGAGCTGTTCGACGAACTTGCGGGCAACCGTCTTGCGCTGGCCGCGTGCCAGGATCTCGGTCCGGCCGTTGACGCCGATCTCAACCACCGGGTCCTCGTTCTGGGCGCCGGTCGACAGGATCTCGATCTCGATCGGCTCCTGCAGGAAGCGCTCGTATTCGAGCAGCTTCTGGGCGTTGGGGTTCTCGATGTCCGTCATGCCGGGGCGCACCAGAACGGTATCTCCGTCCTCGTCGGTGTCCGCCGTCACTACGCCCTCACGGTGGGCGCCGTCCAGCTCCCGCGCATCCACGCGGCTGCGATCGATGACGCCAGGGGCCTGCATGGCCGCAAGCAACTGGTCGATCTTCGAGCCGACGCCTGCGACCTCGCCCGCCAGGGCGTCGATCTTGCCGTCGGTTTCGTTCTGCCGCGCTTCGAGCGCATCGACGCGGCGCTTGTCAGCCGAAACGCCAGGCTTGGTCCGCGCCTTGGTTGTGGTGGTCTTTGCCATACTGCCCTCCTCAGTGATGGGTCAGGAAAATCAGGAAACGGTCGCGCTGAACGGCGTCGCCTCGGTGCCAGAGCAGGTAGTGAAGCCGAGCACCTGCCAGAAGCCGGGGGCGATGTCGATCAGGTCGATCCGGTCGCCAACAGCCTGACCGCCCGTGGTGGTGCCGTTCAGGGTGATGGTGTCGGAGGCGGCGACCGTCGGCCACGGCTGGCCAAGGTCCGGGGTGTCTCCCGTCGAATTCGCCCAGACATTGCCACGCATGACATCGGTCGCGTTCGCGACCTTGATGATGTGGCTGCTGGTGTTGACGGCGCCGACGATGAAGGTGAGCTTGGCGCCAGAGCCCGAGGCGGCCGGCAGCGTGTAGGTGCGCACCGCACCCGTGCCGTCGAGCTTCAGGATCCGACCGCCCGCATGGTCCTTGACGGTGAGCGCCTGGGAGGCGGACAGCGAAACGATCAGCCCGCCGAGGACGACATCGCGCTCCTTGCCGCCGCGCACCACGCGGATGACGGCGTTCTCGCCGAGACGCAGCAGCTTGTCGATCGTGAGTTCGGAAATGCGCTTCCAGGTCAGCATGGGATTGCCCTCCTAGTTGATTCGGGACAGGCCCCCCGAAGGGGGCGCGCCCGTTTTGTTATGGCGAGGCCCGAGATCAGGAAGTCTGCGGACGGGCCGGGAGCGTGTGGACGTTGACGATCGAATTGGTGAAGCCGGTCGCGTTCCAGTTGCTCGAACCGATGGTGATGGTGCCAGCGGTGGATCCGGCCTTCAGGACCTGATAGGCAAAGGCGCACCAGGTGTCCTCGTCGAAGGTCGGGAAGTCCGGCGTCTCAAGGAACGCGCCGTCCTCCATCGCCACCACGTCCGACTGGAAGATCGCGACGGTGCCGGCGGAATTGATCGCCCAGACCAGGACGCAGCCCTGATTGGCGATGAGCGTATCCAGGGCGTCGCCATTGCCGTCCAGGGTCGGGGTGACGCCATCGGTGACGGCCGACTTGGTGTAGGCTTTGCCGCCGATTGCGTACTGCAGCGTCGCGCCGGTGTCGTACACCGTCTCGGCGCCGGCAGCGGTCAGGCCGGCAGAGCTGGTCGCCATGGTGGCGCCGCGCACATTGGTTGCTTGGGTCATTTCTCTGTCTCCTCTTGCGGCGCTTACAGGTTGGTCGCGCCGGCTTCAACCACCGCCATCCAGCCATCGTTCTGAACGAAGGCCGCGCTCCAGAACTTCGCGCCGATGTAGCCGCGCTGTCCGATCGGGTCGGACTTGTCCTTCTGGGTGTGCGGGATGTGGACGGGATCGAAAGAGCGCATGCCACGCAGCGCGACATCGCCCCAGGCGTCCTCGGCAACGACGATGTAGGGGTACACGTCATTGTTGCTGCCGCCGGTGGAGATCATCGTCGGGGGGGTGCCCGATACCGCGGCACCGGCATTGGCGTAGGCCGAGAGCTCGGGCGAGACGATGAAGCGGTAGCGGTCGGTGCTGCCGAGCTCCATCGGGTGAATCGGCTTGCGCTGGCCGTAGGCCGCCACTTCCTTGAACCCCGGGAGCTCGCGGATATCGTTCTCGCAGTCGGTGTGGCAGAACACCAGCATCGCGGCCTCAACGGACGCGGTGTTGAAGTTCGGGCTCGGGGCGAGGATCTGGGTCACGAGCTGGCCGCGGTTGCCGAGGATCGAGCGGGTGACCGCGCGCAGCGTCGGCAGATCGATCTTGGCCGAGACGGTCGAGCGGGAGCTGCCGCCACAGTAGAAGCGGTTCGAGCAGCCCTTCAGCGCGCCGTAGCGGATCATCTCGCGCACAAGGCCCATCCGCTGGCCCGCCTGGCGCTTCATCGGCTCGGGGATCTTGTCCTCGTACAGTTCCGCCACCTTGTCGGTGTACATGTACAGGCACGAGTACTGCTGCAGGGTGACGGTGATGTCCTGCGGCGCGATCTGGTCGGCAGTCGGGGTGACGCCTTCCTGGGTGCGGTGATCTTCGGGGTCAGCGTCCCAGCGGTTGATCGAGGCCGCCGTGCCGACGCTTGCGCCACGCGGCAGCCAGCGACGGAAGATGACGGTATCGGACTGATTGCGTTCGAGGTCGTGGTTGTCGCCGGTGATGCCCAGCACTTCAACCGCAACCGCGGCCTTCAGGAGCTTGCCGCGGACTGCGCCAAGGCGCGGGGAGGCGGAATTGTAGTATTGTCCACTCACGGTACTGCCCTCCGTTGATAGTCGAATAAGGCCAACTCATCAACGAAGGGCAGCTTTGCTGTCGTTCGTTCTTGCGGTGCGGGACTCGCCATGGGCGGGTGCCGCGGGTACTGCTCAACTGTTAAACGCTCTCTCGAACTCCTCCTGCTCCGATAGCGCTGCGCTGTTGGCTCTGCGCGCACCTCGTCCGGTGGGCTGCATTGCCTTTCTCAGCGCGTCGCTCCTCGTTTCGCCCTCGGGCCCTTCAGCCGGCTGGCCAGGAGTGTCGCTCTGGCGCTGATTTAACGCGCGCTTTTCGAAAAGGTCAAGCATTCGCACCGCGTCAACACCGCGATCGCTGGAGGCGAGCTCGCGCGTTTCCTCGTCCTGCTCGTCGAACCAGGCCTTGAACTCGGGCGTCTGGATCTTCTCTTCCCAGTCGGGGTGATGGACATCGATGTAGGCTTTCTGGCGCATCTCGTTGACCATCGACTCGATCGAGCCGGGGTCCGGGATGCGCTGGGAGACGTGATCGGTCGCCGCCAGCACCAACTCCTCGATCGCATCGCCCCATTCGGGGTACTCCTCTCGCAGCGCATCCATCTTCTCGGCCGACTTCATGGCCTCGGCGATCTTCTGCCTGCCAGGCACCTCTGCGCCTGACTTCACCGCCTCGCTTCGCGCCCCCTGCAAAATCTCGCCGAGGCGGGTGTTCATGTCGCCGTAGCGCCCGTGGAGCTTGCGGTTATCGCCAGAGAGTCGAATGATCTCGGCGTTCAGGCGGCGCACCTCGGCCGCGAGGTCGATCGGCGCTTCCCCTTCGGTAGCATCGCCGTCCGCGGCGCCCTGGGCATCGTCCTTGCCCTCATCGTCCTTGCCGTCATCCGGCTTGCCTTTGTCGGGATCTTCTTCCTCTTGCGCCGGATTCTCCTCGCCGCCAAACGCTGCCTCAAAGGCGCGCTGCTCCTCTTCCTCGTCCGGCGGACCGGCATCGATGACCGCCTGCAGCGCGTCGGCGTTGATCTCCTCCCCCTGCGTCGACGTGTCTTCGCTCGTCGTCGTACCCATGACCTTCCTCCCTGCCGCCTCCCGGCGGTATCTGCTAAATCTTGCTGAATTAGCAGTTCATTTGCAGAAGACTGTCACCCGGGACAGTCACCCTCGTTACTTCTTCTCGATCGTCTTCTGCAGCCGCTTCATTTCCTTGCGACCGCACGCGATCGCCGCGGCGTAACGCTTTGAATCAGAACGGATCTCTTCGGCTCGGCTGAGCGTCGACATATCATCGCGCGCCCGCCATTCATTGTCTTCCGACGACGGTATCGCGGTTCCCTTCTTCGCCTTGGCCATGCTGTGTCCTCCTGTCAGTAGTCAACGGTTTCACGCGGATCGGCCGGCATCGGCGCCCGCGATGGATCGAGAGACATGATCAGGCGCTCGATCTCGGCAATGCGCCCGCGCACCTTCGCGGTGTCGATCGGGTCAAGATCGCTCCGGAGCAGGTTATCGAGCCCTTCCAGGCGCGTGTCGGCGTACTCGCGCACCTTCTGCCATGCGGGAAGCGCCGCCTCGGTCGCGTTCAGGCGCAGCCGCTCGCTCATTGCTGCGCGTCCTTCTGGCCCGGCAGGCCGTCCGGCACCACGACAGCCCGATACCAGATCGGGTCGAGCGCGACGTGCGCGATCAGTCCCTGCATCAGCGCCGAGACAATCTCCGGATCCATGCGGATCCAGTCCGGCACCTCGGCCGGGTCGACGGGCGACCACTGCGGCGCATCGGCCTCCGGATCGTCCGACTTCAGAATGACCAGGCGCGCCAGGCTGAGCCCGAGTTCCTGCTCCAGCTGGCTCGCCCTGCTGACTTCCTGCGACATCAGTTCCCCCTCCTCGCTCATCGTGCAAATGCCTGCCCGGCCGGCGCCCTGCCTGCAGGTTCGGTCGGCGGCGTGGTGGCCTGGCGAGCGCCGAGCGACATCACGCTCAGGCGCTCCTGCATGGCCAGCTTCTCGCGCAGCGACTGCATGCGCTCGCGGATCTTGTCGAGCTCGATCTCGCGCGTGCCCGTCTGGCCCTGCTGGTCCATCCAGACATCGATTTCCTTCATCGCCGCCTCAAGCGCCCGGTCTCTCTCGGCCTCCTGGGCCTTGAACTGGTGCTCGGCCTGCTTGAGCTGCTGGGCGAGCTCGGCGTTCATCTGGGCGATCTCCATGCGCGGATCCGGCTTCTGGCCCAGGCTCTCCACCACCTTCTGCCATTCCTCGTCGTCGTACTGGAACGACTTCGGGTCGAGACGGCGTGACTTCAGGTATTCAGCCATCCACTTCTTCGGGTCGATGCCGAAGATCGGATTCGCGGCGATGTTCGCCATCTGCGCGATCTCCTGATTCTCGATGTCGCGCTCTACCAGGGCTGAACTGCCGCGGGCGTTGATCGCGAAGTCGCCCTTCTCCTCGTCATCCGGGCCGTACATGAGGAGGTAGGCGTACTTCCTGCGGATGTGGGGCTCGGTGATGAGATCGTCCCACAGGCGGGCAATGCGGCGCAGGACCGTGCTCGCGTTGTTGTTCAGGATTTGCATGCCGCCCACGGTATCCGGGGCGTTGCCCTGCTGGCCCTGCATGATCGCCGGCATGCCGGTGATGTCCTCGGCGAACTTCAGCGCCAGCATGATGATTGCCTGGAGCTCTGCCTGCATCATGTCGGTCTTGATGAACCGGATCGCCTCCCTGTTGTTCTCGGCGTCCTCGGCCTCGAACCAGATCTTGCGCGGCGCGATCCGAATCACCCCATCGGCTGGCGTCACCGCGCCCTGCTTCATGACCAGCATCGGACCACCGGCGATGCCGGCGTTGTCCATCATGTTGCGCACGCCGCCGTTCAGCATGCGCTGGGGCGGGCGGATCTGGCGGGACAGGGAGATTCCGGCCCAGTGGCCCTTGCGGCGCTGATAGACCATCACGTCATACGGGAATGATCCGGCAGGCGTCGCGCTCGCGGTCTTGTCGACCCGCGCGAGGCTCACATCGTCCTCGTGCACCACCGGCACGCCGTTGGGCGTGGTCAGCAGCGCCTTGACGACGGTGTTGTTCACCATGGTGAGCTGGGCGTGGTAGGCGATCGCGTCCTCTTCGACCGAGACGCCGGCGGCCTCCAGATCGTCGCGGTTCACGATGCCGTGGTAGTACCAGATCTCGAACAGGTCCGGGCTGTCGCGGTCCTTGTCGAGGCGGGAAAGGCCGGGCGAGCCCCCGCGCGAGGCATCCCAGGTATCGATCGCCTTGTGCGGACCCTCTTCCAGCACCGCATCGATGGCGCCCGGCAGATACGCCGGCTGAGCTCGAAGCGCGATCAGGTCGCGCCGGGTGATGTCGTCGCGCTCCCAGATGAAGGAGCCGGCATGAATGTTCTCCCCGCACGCCGGATCCGGGTACAGGTTCCAGACATCGATCCGGCGCGAGGCGGCGACGATCGTCTTCTCGATCTTGATCCGCCCGTCGACGTAGGCCACCCCGGCGCGCTCCTCCGGGATCGGCCCCTTCATGACGCCGGTGCCGATGCGCGCCGCGTCCTCGATCACCTGGCGCATGTGCGCCTCGTACTGGCACTCGGCGTGCCAGTCATCGATCCGGTTCTGCGCCCGCTCGGCCCGCTCCTTCGCCCGGGCGATGTCGTCCTTGGCCTGCTGCACGATGAGCTCGCCGGTGGCGGCTGCCTCAGATGGATCCAGGTGCTGCGCGGTAATCTGGCGCTGGATGTCGTGGGGAATCTCGCCCTTGGCGAGCTTCACCATCATCGGAATGGGCGTCGGCTCAATCATCCAGCCGCGGTCATCGACCGGCAGCAGCATGTCGCCCACCCGGGCAGCGGCCGCATCGACGTAGGGGCGGGTGATGTTGATGAAGATCGTTGAGCGCACGACGCCAGCGTCGGGCGGCGCGGCCTGACCTACAGGCTTGGTGTGCCAGGTCGAGCGGTGCTCGCCGCGGTTCGCGTCGTCGATCCCCTCGTAATACTCCTCGTCCTCGGCCCACTCCTCCTGAATGCCGGAGGCCGTGCGGTGCTTGATCGCCTCCGAGCGGGTCTTGGACAGCGCTGCCCCCAGGGCGTCCAGCCGGGCGCGGCGCTCGATCTCGGCGGCCGCTTCGTCCGGCTCGTCCTCTTCCTCCCAAGCGGCTTGATCCGAGGCGAAGGATTTCGCGAAGGACTCTGAGGTAGCAGCGTCCTCCGGGATCCGTTCCTGAATTCGGGGGCGGGGCGCAGGGGGCAGGCGTGTGGCCATGGGGTCAGTCCTGATAAATGACCAGGGCGACGCCGAACCGCTCGCTCGCCACCGGGGTGTATCCGCTGTCGCCGCGCACCACCAGCACGCCGTAGAGCGTGTTGACGGCCACGAACGGCAGGCTGAGATTGCGCGCCTCGCACACCGCATTGCCCGAGGCGCCGGAGGCGGGGTTGGAGACGCGCCAGTCGTCCGCCGGGAACGGGATGATCCCGGCCAGCAGGTTGAGATCGTCATCGGCAAGGGCAAGGGCGGCATTGTCCGCCCCCAGGGTCGGGAGCTGGTCGGCAAACAGCCATAGCTCCATGTCAGTCGCGCTCTGGTTGGCGCTCGATGTCAGGCGGGCGCAGTCGATGGCGCCGGAGCGGCCACCGCAGAGCACCCGGGTCACCTCATCGAACCGAAGCACCTCACCGCTGGCGCTCGCAATGATGTCCCCCGGGGCGTAGGCGGTTGTATCGTTCGGGCGGATGATCGATGCGCTCGCGATCTTTGTCAGGTACTCAACGACGGCGTGCTGTCTGGTCGACATGGCTCAGTACCCCACGGCTGAATCGATTATGGAGCCCTCGTGCACGCGCATCGGCGCGTTCTTCCGGCGCAGCGCATCGACGCCCGACAGGCTCATCATCACGGCATCGGCCCCGTCGGGGCTGGCGATGTCCTGCTTGCGCATCTCCACCTTGCTCATGACCTGAAACTTGCCGCTCAGGTTGTCCTTCTTGGGCACCGAGCAGATCTCCGAGCGCAGCACGTCCAGTTCCTCGATCTCGCTGGAGAAGCTGATCATCTGCTCGGGGTCGGTGTAGACGCCCTTCACGACGGCGAGGTAGGTGCGCTGCACGCGGTCACGAAGGTACAGGTAATACTGGGCGCGCCGGTTCACGACGAGCTCGCCGATCGTTCGGGGCTTGTCGCTGGCAAGGGCGAGCTCATGCTCCATCGGCTCATAGACGCGGTTCGGGAAGTCGGGCGACTGGCTGCCGCGAAACATCCGCAGTTCGATCTTCTTGCCGATCATCGCCTGGTCGAACTGCCTCCGAAGTCCCAGGCCTAGCCCGTCCCCGTCCCAGACGAAGCAGTCCGCCTTGCTCCGGATCGCATAGGCCGCCGCCCAGTCCGCGCCCTCGTTCACGTCTCCGTCCCGTCGGTAGCGCACGTCCTTGATGACGATCCCGTGCCGATAGGCGAGCGCCTTGGCGTCGCTGGAGTCGGACGGATCGAACGCCACCACCTCAGCCCCTGCCGGGCGAATGCCGAGCTTGACGTGCGCATCCACGCACGCATCGAACCAGTCGGGCGGAATGATGGCGCCCGGCACCGAGTCGGCGTAGGCGCCGTGCCAGACGTGATCGTATTCGGCGGGCGAGAGCGTCATCCTATCCATCTGCCGCTGCTGCTCTAGCTCGGGAGGGAACCACGGGTTTTCCCAGTAGTTGATGTCGACGATCAGGACGTTCTCGTCTTCGTACACGCCCCCGCCGCGCTTCAGTTCCTTCTCGTAGGGCTTCAGGAAGCGCTGCGAGAAAGGATCTGTTGAGCGCCCGCGGTTCAGCGTGAACCAGATCTCCGAGCCCGCCGTGCGGATGGTCGGCAGGAGCTTGTTTATCACCTGCTCGCTGAGCGAGGCCGCCTCCTCCACCCAGAACCGCTTGACCCCGTGCATGGAGAGCAGCGAGTCGATGTTGCGGGACATGCCTCGGTAGAAGATCTCCCCGCCGCGCTGGGACCGGATGCGTGTCGTGGTCGCCCGCATTTCCTTGGGCGGCACGCCGAGCTTTCTCATGCGCTCCTGCAGCATCGAATGCACCGACTCGTCGATCGAGTTCTGGTACATGCGCGCGGCGCACAGGCGCTCCCCCATGTGACAGAACCGCAGCCAGCAGTCGGCAACCGTGGTCGACTTTGCCGAGCCGCGCCCGCCCACCGCGATCTTGATGCGCTTGGGCCTGGCGAGCAGCGGCAGGAGCTTTTCCGGGCATTGGACGGTGATGCCGTCGCTGCGTTTCATGCTGGGGGGCGCGCATCACCTGGGCGCCGTGAAGAGCCCCGCGGCATTGATTTGGACGGAGAAGTCGCCGTTGCCGTTGCCGACTCCGCCCATGGAGTTGCTGTAGGCGATCAGTTCGTCGGCGTTTGAGGCCCCGCCGCGCTTCACGTAGAAGATCAGGCGGTCGCCGTTGGTGAACCCGGCCACGTCATAGCTCCAGGTCGACGGATCGTCGAAGTCGACCTCAACCGTGCCGGAGCCGTCCATGGTGATAGTCGGGTTGTCGCACAGATTCCCGCCGGCGGTGTAGCCGGCGCCGGAGACCTCGTTCGCGCCCAGGTCATCGCGGAAGTCGTGCGTGTTCTGGTTCGGGCTGTAGCTGCTGGTGACCACCATGCAGTACACATCGACGGCGGACAGATCTATCGAGTCCTCGCCGCCTGCCTGCTTCTTGCGGAAGGTGTCGTAGAGATTGAGGGTAACAGAGGGCATCGCATTGTTCTCCGTCTGGCCCCGGAGGTCCGGGGCTCATGGGATCGCCGCTGTCATCACGACAGTGGCGGCCTGCTCGTTTTACCTACAGCTCGGCGCCGTCATCGATCCCGGCGGCAATCAGCGCGGCCTTGTGCTTGCGGATCGCGCGGCGCATGCGCTCGCGGTACAGATCGTTGCTGGAGGCGTCCATCGCCTGCTGGCACCGGGCAATCCGGGCGTGGATCCGGCCGATGCGCTCGCTGTCGGCCGGGTTGACCGCGACCGGCTGGGGGACAATAGCCGCCGACGGCTGCACATCATCGGGCCGCTTCTTTCGCCTGAACAAACCCATGGTCCTCTCCTCCTCTCACAGTCTCCGGCCGCGCCGGCGCCACGTTTTCATGAACCGGCGCACCTTCTCGGCGACGCCTTCGACCTCGGTTGCTCTGGCCCGCATCGAGAAAACGGCAGCGGTCAGATCGGCGATATACGCGCGCAGCACCAGCAGGTCAGTCGGCGTAGATTTAACCACCGCCGCCGTCAGCTGCGCAACATAGGACAAAGTGCTGGAATACTCGACTGAAGCCGACTCCATGCGAAGCGTCGGGGCGGTGAGCTGCGCGGCGAAGGATGTCATCGCGTTCGCCGCCTGGGAGGTTATCGAAAGCGCGGCCGCCTGAAGCATCGCGGTGAAGGTCGCCACCTGCTGCGCGGCCTGCGCGGCAAACCCGAAGGCGCCTGCCGTGAGCTGCTGAATGAGCCCGGTGCGCTGCTCTGCCTGCCTACCCTGCATCGACAGGGAGGCCGGCAGGAGCGAGGCGACGAACGGTCCGGTCCAGGTTACCGCTCTTCCTGACGCGGAGAATGCGGCAGCGGTGAGCTCGGCGATAAAGCTGGCGGACCAGGTAGCGGCCTGGCCTGCGAGCTGAAGCGCAGCCGCAGAGAGCTCGGCCACATAGGACTGCATGGCGACCGTGTTCGCCGGTTGAGGCGACAGACCGAGCGCGGGCGCGGTGAGCTGCTGATTTACGCCGGTGCGACGCTCGGCAGACATTCCCGTCATCGCCACCCCCGCCGCCGACAGCAGCGCCGAGAACCCGGTCGTCTGAGTCATCGCCTGCCCGGCCATCCCAACGCCTGGCGCGGTGAGCTCGGCAATGTAGGGCGCGCGCTCCTCCACGGTGACCGTCTGCGCCTGCATTGCGGCCGCGGGCGCGGTGAGATCGGCATCGTAGGGCGTGCGCTCCTCCACGGTGACCGTCTGCGCCTGCATTGCGACTGCTGGCGCGGTGAGCTCGGCGGCGTACTCGTCGCCCTCGTCGCCCTCCCAATCCGCATGCAGCACGATCTCGGAGAACGTACCTCCCGACTCGTAGAGCGCGTACGTGCGGGCCCGGGTGGTCCCGGTCGGCAGGGCGATCTGATCACCGTCGACCGTGCCGATCTGCGCATCGTGCTCCTGTAGGTCGAACAGGCGGACATCGGGCAATGTGCGGTAGGCGATCGGATCGCTCGGTGCGCCGGGACCCTGCGCGTTATAGGGTCGGATTCTGATCGTGTAGTCGGTGCGCTCAGCCTGGCCGGTGACATTGAACAGTCGGGGATCAGGGTCTCCGAGATCAGTCCACGATCCTGCGTCGACCTGATACTCGAAGCCGGTCGCATCGGAATCGTCATAGGAGAACGCGCCAGCCACGCCCTCGTCAGTTGGCGTGGCGCTCGTAATAGTGGTGGCGCCCTCCGGAGGCTGGGGGCCTGCTGAGGTGACCTGGAACGCGCCGATATCCCACACGCTGCCGCGCGCAGCTCCCAGCGCATCGACAGAAAACGGGTATGGGCTGTAGGCGCTGAGATCCTGCCCGTGCGTCCTAGCGCCAGCATCCAGCGCGGTCAGACGGTAGTCGTGGTTGGCGTCGTCTTCAAAAGTGAACGTCTGGCTGTTGCGGTTGCCATCACCCGACGGCAGTGATGTATCTGAGGTCGCGCAGTTCTGAACTGTAGCCGTAGGAGCGTTAAAGCCCGCGACCGCGGCGTCGTCCGCGAGGCAGTTGATAATCTGTACTGTGCTGCCGGAGTCGCCTTGGTTAAAGCCGGTTCTGGCGCCAACAGACGTACAGTTAAGAAGCCAGCCATTTGCCTGCGAATGTCCGCCAACCGAAAAATGGATGTTACCTTCGTACGCGACGCAGTTCGTGGCAACGATATCTCTGCGGCCATTAGACCGGATGCAACCCGACCTATTGTTAGATGACGCTACGCCGAAGACGCACGAATCGAACACTAGTAAATTCGCAGGTTTTGCACCTCCAGTTCCGATCGTCGTTGTCATCACGTTGCGAGCGGACGTCGTGACGCTCGACTGCCGCATGATGAGCTTTTCGAACCGCGCGTGAGTCGTCGTCAGCGTGAACGTGCTGCTGCCGGTGGCAACCAGATTAGCGCCGGTATATTCGCCGTCCGAGTCGAACAGTTGGCCGTTGTGCTGGTGGCCTGCTGCTGCGCGCATCACGACGTAGTTGTCGGGACCTGTGAGCCAGCCATTGCCGGTCGACAACGACGCGGGCGAGGATGCCGCTAGCCCGCCATCGGCCCAATCGTTATAGATTTCGGCGACGGCGATCTCATCGAGGTCGACAAGATCGCGCCCCTCTCCGACCACCCAGCCGTTATAAGTGCTGTAGTCGCCGCCGCTCGCCCGGATTGTCTTGACGATCTCGGCGGCCATTACTCGGGAATTCCGTGTTCGATCAGGTTTTCCAGGTCGACTCGATCTATTTCAGCCTCGTACTCAACCGTCACGAAATGGACATCGCCAACGTCTGTGTGAGCGGTGACCGAGGGCGTGGCGTCATCGACCACCAAGTTCTCTATGACGTCCGGCTCGTCGTGGTACTGGAACGCGCCGATGTCCCATGCGACCCCTCGAGGATTTCCCATGATGTCGACATCGAACGGGAGATAGGAGTTCGCGGACAGGTCTTGGCCGTAGCCGCGCGCACCTGTATCGTCCTCGGCGAGACGAAAGTTCAGATTCGCCGGATCGACAAAATTGAATTCCTGCTCGGTTCTGTTCCCCTGCCCCGGTGGCAGGTCGGAGTCGTCGGATGTGGCGCAAAAGAACACTTCCCCTTCCAATCCCGGAACTATGTCCGGGCCGTCGGTGGTGCCGTGCGCCAGGCAATTGATTAACTTCTGCCCGGTGTTGCCGTTACCTATCCCCACCCCCTTACAGCCAACTGCGGTGCAGTTGAACGCAACGGCTTCGTTGCCTGTTCCGGAGCCGCCGCCGGTGAGGGTGATGCCGTAAAAGCTATTCCATGCTACGCAGTTGATCGCCCTGCCAGAGATATTCGAGACACTGATCGCCGAACCCGTGAACCCGTCGGGACTGTTTTTGCACAGACACCCAATAGCCTTCGATCCGATCGAAATCAGCAGCAACGAGTTTTGACTCGGCGTGTCGCAAATCACGATCATGTCCACGATGCGCATGTAGCTGTAGTGCACCTGGATCGCGCCTGCGCCGGTAGATCGAATTCCCGCGCCGGTCAGAGCGCCGCTCGTACCGGAAACAAAGTAGCGGCCGTTGTGCTTGTGTCCCGGCGCGGGCCGCAGAATCGGGTAATAGGTCTCGTTCGAGCCCCACGCATTGGTCGTGTGCAGCACCCCGTCGAACCCGTTGGGCCAATCGTGGTACATCTCCCCGACCGCTATCACCTCTTCTTCCAGCAGGTTTCGGGCTTCGCCGTCGTTCCAGCCCTCCAGCGTGGAGTAATCGCCACCCACCGCTCGGATGGTCTTGATGACCTCAGTTGCCACGGACCGCCGTCCCGCGCACTGCGGACTCGACCTCCTCGCGGGTGCGAAGCACCTTTCCGGCTAGAATGCGGGCGCGCTCGGTGCTGTCCAGCGCCAGCGTGCGCAACCGCTCGCCGCCCTCGCCCTGTTCGGCGAGATATGCGAGATCGGACGCCCGGACGCCTGGGATCTTGATCACCCCAAGCCGCGACGGCGGCGGAACGTCCACAAGCACTTCGGACTGCGGTACCGGCAGATACTCGTCATACGTCAGCGTCTTGCCTTTGGCCCTGATCGTACGAGTGACCGCATAGACCTCGCGCTGCACAGCACGCGGAGCGTGTCCGAGTGCCGAGACATAGGCGTCGTACACGTCTCGGCACTCCTGCCGGCCCCATTTATGGCCGTCCTCGGCGACGTGAATAACCTCGCCGGTGTTGACGTTGACAAGCAGCTCGGCCATCAGTCGAACGCCGAAACGTGCTTGTAGATGCGCGGCGTGTAGTAGCTGTACCAGAGCATGTAGTCGGTCCCGTCAACGGGGATACCGAGGTTGCCGTGATACGGTCCGGGCCAGTCGGACTCGTTCGGCGCGCCCTTGCGCAGATCGTTGCCGAGCGCCCAGCGGTCAATATCGGGGGAGTATTCGAAAATAATCCTGTCCCGATCGAACAGCAGGTAGTTACCGCTCTTGGGATCGTGCGTCAAGTGGCGCGTGCCGACGCCAAACAACAAGGGCACTCCGTCGATCTCGGCCGGACGATCGGCCATTCGGATGGCTTCGCCCGTCGCAGTGATCAGCGTTACCCGAGCAGGGTTGTTGTTGCCGCCGAGCATGAGCGCATCGCCGCGCTTACGGTTGTAGTGGAAGTGAGCATGGTAGCTGTCGTGCCCACAGAACCCCAGAGCCTCGAACCGGGTCATGCCGTCTCGCCATCCGTACAGCAGACAGGTGTCGGTGTTTTTGGGGCCGGTCTGCGACACGAGCAGCATGTCTAGCCCCTCGTGCAGAGTGACCGGGCTGGTGCCGCCGAACATCTTGCCGGCGTCGTTCAGCAGGATGTGCTCCCAGTAGCCCCCGTCGATGCGGTACCGATTCACCAGGCCGGGCATGATGGCGTAGTAGACGAGCCCCCGCCGGTCATCAATGGCCTGCTGTCCGTACGTATGCGCCTTCGCGATCTTGTGCGGGACGTTCGGCATGTGGAGCGTGGGGTGATCCCATGAGTTTTCCACTGCCCCGTAGCGATGGAAACTCATGCGCACTGGCTGGTTGTTCGACGTGCGATCGCCAACAACGAACGCGCTGCGGCGCAGGCGGTCCCACAACCCCTTGGCTCCCCAAGTCTGCATATCCGCAGACGGACGCGCCTCGGTCTGCTGGTGCTCCCGGAATGCAGTCCAGTCGGCTATCCCGTCGGGGTACACCGCGTTGAGGCGCAGGACACGGCCGGGCTCACACTGCGCAGCGAGTGCATCCAGCGCTGTGCCCGCGAGCGACGGGAACTCCCCCTCATGCGCAGGCGGGGGCGGCTCGACAACCACGGGGGGCTCTTCGTCGTCGTCGTCGCTGTCGTCGTCATCCGGGTCGCTCGGCTCAACCGGATCGACCGGCTCGACCGGAACAGGAGTTGTCGGTAGCCCGGGGACGATGTTCTGGATCTCGTCCGCCTCAGTCAGGTCCTCCCAGCGCAACGGCTTGTGCAGGATAAAGCCGCGCCGGTGGTCGCACCAGATCAGCACATCGGTGCGCGGCAGGGTGCAGACGCGGTGCCACACCTCGTAGTTGTCGAATACCTCACCGATCCGCATCTTGTGCATCAACCGCCACGGCTTGCCCCGCGGGGGGTCGCCAACCCATATCCGCTGCGAGGCGCGCTTGCCGTCGATAGTCTCCTGATCGTGCACGATGTAGTCGCCCGAGATCGGGTGCACGGCCACACGACGGTTGCCGGCGGACACGAAGAGCCCCGACGGACCATGCCGGCGAAGAACGCCGTGCTCGTCGATAGTCGCGGTGCACTGCCCGCCGAGCGGATGCGGGTTGCTGTAGGCCGTTGAGCCGCCGTACAGCAGCACCTCGCGGTGCACTGGGTTGTAGATCGAGCACCCGGCATAGCCGCAGCTCTGCGTGCGCCCGACCAGCACCCACGCCTCATCGCCCGGCCCGCAGACCCACGCGCGGCCGGCAACGTAGTCGTGCACGCCCTCCGGCGAAGTGTCGCCGCGACCCGAGCCCGCCGTGTACATCACGAATTTGCCCAACTCCGGGAAGTGGGACAGGCAGAAATCTCCCGAAGATTGGTTACCGCCGATATTCACCGGCAGCGGCGGGTAACCCGCGTCCTCCCACAGGTGAGGCGTAGTGACATGCGCACGAGTCAGGCGGCCGATCTGATCGCCCGGATTGCTCGGAGCGAAGTAAAGGTACCCATCGACCAGGCACAAACGGTTGAATGGCCGGCGACGCGTCAGCCCCGCTTCCGGTCCCACAGGGACCCCTGCCATTTGCAGGGTCGGCTCCAACCAAGTCACTGAGGTCGGGTACTGCTCACGCAGCAGGACATTAAAAATGCGGCCGGTAATCTCTTCGTCAAACACCATCCGGTCAGTCCAGCCCACGCCGAACGTCCCGCTGCCGCCCACCGCCCAATTCGTGTTGTTCATCCGCGCCATGGTGTCTACGCCCTCGGGGAGCGTCACCGGCACGCGGCGGAACTCGCCCGGTTGCAGCGTCGCGGCGATTGCGTAGAAAGGGTGATCGCCGGTGTAGTCGACAGGCGGCGGCGGTTCCGTTGGGTCGGTCGGCTCCTCTGGCTCCTCTGGCTCCTCTGGCTCCTCGGGCTCCTCGGGCTCCTCGGGCTCCGGGTCGACGGGCTCCTCCGGCTCAGTCGGTTCCTCCGGCGTCTGCCCCTGGCTCACGACGATCTGTAGACCTTGACCGCCCACAACCTCGACCATCAGATCGGGGCGCGCGGATGCGGCCTGATATGCAGCCTGCATCGCCTCGTCGTACTGATCGTGCTCACTGGCCTGTACGCCGTCGACGATCACTCGGTACGGTTTTGCGCGGCGGAACTCGATTACTTTGCTCATGGGATCCTCAGATGGGGTTGTCGGCGATGTGAGCCGCCATGTTGCTGTACGGGCCGGTGGCCCAGTGCGTGTCGTTCCAGATGATGGCCTGCGCGCCCAGGTTGTCCTCGGCGAACGCCGCGAGCCGGGCGTGGTCATCGAGCAGGATTGAATCGTGCTGCATCGAGGCGAACTTCGGGATCTGCGTCGCCCGGTATACCGGGTAGGCGTGGTAGGTCAGTCCGGGATTCCCGGGCAGGATGTCCGGGCCGCCGAGCATGACGTTGCCAAGGCCGGCGAATTCGCTTGCCAGTTCCAGCAAGCGCGCGTTGCCGCCCTCAAGGAAGTTCATGTACCACCACGCCCAGGACTCGGGCAAAGCGGATGACAGGCCGCGCACCAGGCGGCTCAGCCCATCAAACGATCCCTCGGGCGTGTACCCAGCCGCGGCGTACTGATCTGCGGTCAGGCTCGATGCGGACTCCTGGGTGGCAATGCCCAGGAAGCGCGGATGCGCGTCGAACTCGGAGCCGATGGCCTGATAGAGCGCGATCAGCGCATCGAGTGCGGCTTGGCGCTGCTCTATCAGTCTGATGATGTGTGAGTTCATCGGGGACCGGAACCCGGCGGCGGCGCCACCGGCTGAATGATCCACGGCACCGCCGGCGTATCGCTGGCCGGCTGGGTGAGACCGTGGAGATGGATTTCCTTGTGGTAGCCGAGCAGCTTGGCCAAGTCGACCAGGGCGGCGCGCTTGTCGTGCAGCTTGATGCGCACGCGCTTGCCGCGCCCCTTCGCCGTTCGGTCCTCCTCCTCGACCTGGATCTCGGAGAGCGCCTTGAACTGATCCTCGGTCAGCTTGCCGAGATTGATGCGGGCATTGCCGTCCTTGTCGATCTCGACGTAGCTGCGCATCGAGGCGAAACCAATCGACGCGAGCTCGCGGGCGATCGTGTCGCGCTCGAGCTGCAGGTCCTCGGTGAGCTTGGCGCGGGCTTCTGCGATCAGCGTCTCGATGCGCGGGTCCTGCATGAGCAGATACGCCTGCTTTCGGGCGTGGGCCGGCGCATAGCCTGCGCGTATTGCCGCCTGGGCACCGTTGCAGTCGATCATGTACTCGTGGACGAACCGCAGCGCGAGATCCGACAGCGGCTTCATGTCTGCGATCGGCTTCGCGCGCGGCTTCTTCTTCGGAGGAGGTCGCTTCTTGGCCCCGACAGAGACGCGCGCCTTGACGGCATTGGGCTTTTTCTTCTTCGTCATCCACGTCTCCCGACGTTGACTTTGTGAGTCTATGATTGCCTAGAGATTTAAGCAGCGCCCGCCACGGCCCGCAACCACCAAAAAAATCTGTTGATGAATACGCGCAATGAGCGTATTCTATCCCCATGCTCGATTGATCGAGCAACACCAGCCCCGGGTGAGTGCGGGGAAACGGAGATGCCAGAAATGAAAATCGAATACATCGAGAAAGAACAGGACTGGGCGAACGAGGCAACCCGTTACTGGTTCCGCGTGGACGGCGAGGAGTACGCTGTCGTCGAAAGCGGCGCGGGTCCAGACACGATCATCGATAAGGACGGCGACGACGTATATAACCGCGATCTCGAGGCCGCTCTGCGCGCCGCGCTGATCGTCACCGACGAAATGCGCGGCGAGTAGGAGATAGAGACATGACCAGACTCACAGACCAGTACCCCCAGCTCGCCGACGCCCTGCGCGGCGCCCTCAATGAGCGCTCGCTGTCCCGCTTGGACAGCCCCATCGACGACGAGTCAAACGCCGCGATGTTGGCATGGATCGAGGGCGTCCGCGAGGACGGACACCTGGAGATCGGCGGCCAGCACTCGCGTACCGGCAACCCGGTCACGATCTTGGCGACGGACGACGAGCTGGCGGTGATCTGGCCCGCCGAGATGGAGGGCTGAGCCATGACGAAAGCAAAATTCACCGTCGACAATGGAAATGTGACGCTCGCCTACGATGTCGAGGACTATGACGGCGTGACTCGCGTCGAGAGGACCTTCGTCTGCCCGGCTGACGGAGGGTATGTCCGCGAATATCGAGATGGCGACTGGAAGCAGGTCTGCGACCGGCTCGACCACATGGGCAGCACGCTCTACTGCTCCAGCCGCGACAATCTGCCCGCGATGATCCGCCGAGAATACCAGGCCAAGCGCCGCGCTGATAAGCGCTGGGCCGAGGCATGAGTAGCCCCCAATACCCCAAGGACGCCTCCCGCCCGCTGCGCCCCGGATCCTACCGGGCAGCAGCGCGCCGGCTGCGCGAATTCGCGGACCAGCTCGATGCGCGGGCAGATCCGCAGAGTCCGCGCGAGCAGGCGGCGCTCACCGGCGCGATACACCGGGCTAGTCAGTACGCGCAGGATCTATCGCGGCGGCATCGGAGATCGATCAGCGGCATGATTGCAGACGATGAATAGCCCGGCGCCGGCAGAGATCCGCGCCGCGCGCGAGCGTGCCGGCCTCACCCAGACCGAGGCCGGCGCCCTGGTGCATACCGCGGTGCGCACCTGGCAGCAGTGGGAAGCCGGAGACCGTCGCATGCACCCCGCATACTGGGAGCTGTTCTTGATCAAATCTCGAACGAAGCGCCGCTAGACCCGAATCACGCCCTTTTCGATCAGTCTGCGCCACGTCCTGATCATCGCCCGGCGCATGTACCACTCCCGGGGGAACGACTCGACCAGGTGTCGCCGGTCGATCGCGTCATGGCAGGCAGAACAGGCGAAGGCGGCTGATATGTCATCGCTTTTCCGGGCCATGCCGTGGCTCTCGTCCGGCAGGTGGGCGAGCACGGTGGTCTCCGGGTTCCCGTTGCACACCCCAGGGATCCGGAATGTGCAGTCCTCCCCGCGGGCGGCCTCGCGGATCTTGCGGCTTTGGATGCGGGTAGACTTCTTCAACGCCACAGGACAACTCCTCGGCGCATCATTGATAGAGCCACATCACCAGAGCGCACGCTGCTATACCGGCAACGGATGCCAGAATCCTCATGCGGCGCCGGAACCGCTCTCTTTCTTCGAGCTCGGCCACAAAATCCTGCACACTCTGCGCACTCTGCTCACACAGAAAACCCCACTCCACCTGCAGCGTGAAGCGGGGGCAATGATAGATGACGCCCTGGCGCCGCGCGGTGGTTTGGGTGAGGCGCAGGGTGCCGGCGTGACGGAGCTCTTCCCAGAACTGGTCCGGCGGCAGGATGATGTGCCCGAGGTCCGGTTCGGCGTTCACTGGCGGTCCACCATGCGGTTGTTGAAGCCGTTCACCCAGCGCCGACGGTCCAGAAAGTCGCGGATGTACTGTTTCGCCTCTCGCTTTGTCCGCCTGCCGGCGATCACCATGCGGATCGAGTGATCGACCGAGGAGCCGTAGATGCCTGGGCATTTGGCTTTGACGCCGATGTAGCGCAGTTTCGCCTCCCAGTGGTCTGCATCGATCTGTTGTAGAGATTCCAGTTCGTACCCTGCGGGATCTTCGGCGTTCTTCTTTCTTCGTCCCACGGCTGTAGAGCTCCTTGCTATTCGTCCTGGCGGGGCGGGATCGTGCATTCCAGGCGGTCGGCGGCGTACCAGGTCACCTTCTCGACGAACTCGCCCATCGGCTTGTTCGTGAGACCCTTCGTCGTGTAGACGAGATCTCCCTCGCCCTCGCCGCTCGTGCCCTGGCGGATATAGGGCGCGAGGAAGCGCTTCATCATCATTCCGTGGATGTCCGGGACTCCGAAGATCTTGCCGCTGGTCTCGAGGATGCGGCTCGCGATCGCCGGATAGACGACCTGGAACAGGTACCGGCGCATGGGGTCGACGCGATCGTCCGGGACATGGCGGCGGATGACCACCTCCATGCCGGGGCCGGCGGCATCGATCGCGCGCTTGGCGGCGGCAACCTTCACCGGGGTATCAAGCACAATCCTCATGAGGCGCCCCCTGTCTCGTCGGGAGCATACGGCTGGGTCAGGCGCGTAAGGAGATACCCGATAGGCGCGCGCCCCCCAGCTGCCGGTGATGGTCGCCTCGACCGGCGTAGCGGCCCGTCCTTGGGCAACGTCATGCCGTCCATCATTTCGTGAAGAGATCCTGCTGCTGGGCGGGGATGCCGAGCGCGCTTCGCATGATCCGCTCGGACAGCTCGAACTCGGCGCGGGTGTCCTCGTCGAACGCCCGGACCTTCAGCAGGTACTTCGCGGTGTCCTTTCGCAGGCCCAGCGCCTTCAGCTTCTCGTACTCGGCCGAGATCTCCCCGTTCAGCGCCTTGCGGTCGGACTGCAGGCGCTCGATATTCTGGAAGCGCGTGCGGATCTCGCGATCGATGTCCGGGCTGTTCTGGATTACGGGCGCACTGTCGCTCTCATCCTCCTCCTCCTCGACATCCTGGGCATCGCCGACCAGCTCAAGAGGCGTTTCCTCAGTGTCTCCTCTGGCGCGGCGATTGCCGCCCGTTCCATCCCAGGCCTGCGGGAATGCTCTGCTGCCCATCACTTGCCCTCCTCGTTGTGAAGCCGCTCTCGCAGCGCGTAGCCCATCAGGGGCCAGATCTTCTCGACCGCGTTCTTGCGGGCGATCCGCCGGCCGAGCTCGGCGTCGAAATTCGCCTCGCTCACGCAGGCGCTCGTGCCGACGACGGTGAATCCGTTCTTCAACACCAGCACGCAGATCGTCAGTAGGCCGAGGGAGTCGTGGTGGATATCGCCCTTGCCCTGGTACACGTTGTCGCTATTCACGTAAGCGCCAAGCCCGCCCTCTGCGGCCGTGAAGCAGGTCTCGGCGATGATGTTCGCCTCGATTTCGTCAGGGGTGACGCGCGGGGCGGTCAGGCCCTTGCGCTCGATCTCCTTCTCGACGTTGTACTGCGCCCTATCCTCCGTCATGCGGTTTCCCTCGGTTTGGTTGTCGTTTGCGCCGAGATCATCCCCGGCGCCGGTCTCACATGGATCAGCACCTGCGGCGCATCCCCGTAACGCTTGCGGGCGACGGATTCGATGACTTGGCAGTCGTCGATCCAGACGATCCCGTTCAGCGCGTCCTTTGCGGCCTTCAGGCAGTTGTCGCCGTCCGGCTTCGTTGTGTGCGCGACGATCCCCTCAAGCGCCGCGTCTCGCTTCCAGGCCGGCCAAGAGACCGGCACCGGGAACACGCACTCCACCGCGAGCTGCAGCGGCCCCTGCAGCGGCTTGCGATGGCCCATCTCCTGGCGGGCCACCATCCGGGCGTCGCGCTCCCACTTGCGGGTGTTGGACGGGGTGAAAACCATCGGGCGGCCGTTCACCTGACCGACCCGGCCGCGGCCCTTGGCCACGGGTTTGCCGGTAATCGTGACGATGACGTCGCTCATTCTCCCTCCTGAATCTGCGCGGCCTCGTGCGTCCAGCCCCAACCACCGGAGATCCGGTCGATCGTGCGTTCGTGGACCCCGAACGTCGCCGCGATTCTCGCGTTGCTGAGCTGACTCGCTTCGCGCCGGAGTTCGATGCTCCGGGCGATCATCCGGCGAATCTCACGAACATCTGCCTCGGTGAGCTTCGCCTGCGGCAGGGCGCTGCCGCGCCGAGCGTTCAGGCAGTTCATCGGATCGTCGATCATCACCCCGCGCTCCTGCGTGTCAGCGCGGCCGTGGTGTGCTCGATCACGCTGCGCACCGCCTGCGCTGCTTGCGACAGGTCGACGGCGTTTCGGATCTGGAAGACGGTGGACTTGCTCACTAGTCCTCCTCATCCGGCCACAGCGCATCGAACTCCGCGGCGATCGCGAGCAGCACCTTGACCTTTTCCGGCCAGACATCCCCGGGCGGTGGGCACTGATCCATCAGCGCCGCGATCCCGTGGGGCAGCGTGACCTTGCGATCCGGCAGGCCGTTCGACCAGGGGGCCAGCTTTCTCTCCGGGCGCTCTTGGGCCATCGGAATTCCGCCGACGCCGCGTAGACGGTATTTGCTGCCGCGCTTTGTCACTTCACCGGACCGCACCAGCTCG
>Ga0265293_10001162_pt1 | contig 59065 bp, 49 predicted proteins | sample Munlanlewell138R_FD_192505 | JGI IMG/M metagenome (GOLD analysis project Ga0265293, IMG submission 192505) | Leachate microbial communities from a municipal landfill in Southern Ontario, Canada - Leachate well 138R | ecosystem: Engineered > Solid waste > Landfill > Unclassified | place: Canada...
AGCTCCGGACGTCTCTCAACGTTGGCGGCATCATTAGCTCCCGGCCGGAAATATCCGTGAATTTTTGCGGTCTCTTCTGTTTTTTTCACAATGATATTAATTGTGCTGCTGTCAGCCGATGCCAGAATACTGCTGACGGCATTTACGAACGGATCTGATGAACCGAATGTCATTACAGTGTCAATTGTGCTTACCATGCCGGCCGTTACTATCAGGTTGCCCAGATTCGCTCCAACCGTTCCGCCGGCATCATGACCGGGTCCGGGATTATTATACGTCGCCGTCGTTTCGTCAAACGGCAGTGACAGACTGGCCCTGAACTGGGCGTTTGGACCGTAATTATTAGCGTTCGCGTTCGCCACCGTCAGGTTTAACTGAACGCTGTTGATGATATACGGCCGGCCGGCGGCCAGGGTTTCAATATAGGAAAGATCAAAACTGTACAGACCGCGCATCGGATTATTAGCATTATGATCTCCAATCCAGTCTACAGTACCATTAACTACAGTATCTGCCTGATCTCCTCCCCGCAGTGTTACAGACTGCATGACATAACTCGAGTCCACCAGAACGCCGTCGACCCGGAGATCGCCCTGCTGGAAACTGATGAGTTCCGCCGGCGAAACTGACGCCAGTACAACGGCTGCCGCTATGATCCAATTTGTATATTTCATCTTCTTCTCCTTTTAGTTTTGTTTTTCATTAATCACGATTTCTTCTCCATGCCTGCATCAGCACACAGGCTGTCTTTCCTGTTCATTTTGTATGCTTCATCCTCCTCCTTTTGTTTCTGTTTGCCACAAATCACTGTTTTGTATCCTGTTCATGAATCCGGCGCCGGGATAACTGCTGCTGATTATAAATCTCAATTTTTCCGGTTGCCGATCACGGTAAAGTCGACAACCAGCTCTGGGCGGACATCAATGCTCGTAGAGTCATTGGATGCCGGACGGAAATATCTGTTAATGACTCCTTCCTCGGTTGTTTTTTTTACAATCATATGAATTGTACCATCAGCAGATGACAGCGCATTACTGACGGCATTCACAAAAGGGCGTGTTGAAGCAAACGTCAGTTTTTCACCTTTTGTATTTGCCGCTTTGGAAGTAACCATCACTTGAGTCAAGGCTGTTCCAATGGTTCCACCGGCATCATGCCCGATTCCGGGATTGTTAAACGTCGCTGTTGTTTCATCAAACGGCTTTGACAGATTGAGACTGAACTGGTGGTTTCCACCAAACTTATCATTCGCGCGCATCACAGTCAGGTTTAACTGAACGCTGTTGATGATATACGGCTGACCTTTGGCAAGGGTTTTGATATAGGAAAGATCAAAACCGTACAGGCCGCGCATCGGACTGCCGGCACGGGCTCCATTGTCTCCAATCCAGTTTATGAGACCATCAGCCACCTCATCTGCTTGCGTTGTTCCCCGCAGCGACGTAGCTTGTGTAACATAATTTGACATCACCAGAACGCCATCGATCCGGAGATCGCCCTGCCGGAAACTGATAATTTCTGCCGGTGAAACGGATGCCAGCACAACGGCTGCCGCCATGATCCAATTTGTATGCTTCATCTTCTTCTCCTTTTGTTTTTTGTTACCATAACTCTCTGGTTTTCCGCCGGTTCAGGAATTCGCAGATGAATATCAGTCATTAACACCTGAAAAAATAATCAGGCTTACTTTTCGGGGATCAGGAATCACAGTAATGTCAACGAGCAGCTCCGGACGTCTCTCAACGTTGGCGGCATCATTAGCTCCCGGCCGGAAATATCCGTGAATTTTTGCGGTCTCTTCTGTTTTTTTCACAATGATATTAATTGTGCTGCTGTCAGCCGATGCCAGAACATTGCTGACGGCATTTACAAACGGAACTGTTGAACCGAATGTCATTACAGTATCAACTGTGCTTACCATGCCGGCCGTTACATTCAGGTTGCCCAGATTTGCTCCAACCGTTCCGCCGGCAGCATGACCGGGTCCGGGATTGTTATACGTCGCCGTCGTTTCGTCAAACGGCAGTGACAGACTGGCCCTGAACTGGGCGTTTGGACCGTAATTACTAGTGTTCGCGTTCGCCACCGTCAGTTTTAATTGAACACTATTGATGATATACGGCCGGCCGGCGGCCAGGGTTTCAATATAGGAAAGATCAAAACTGTACAGACCGCGCATCGGATTATTGGAAGTATGATCTCCAATCCAGTCTACAGCACCATTAACTACAGTATCTGCCTGCTCTCCTCCCCGCAGCGTTACAGACTGCATGACATAACTCGAGTCCACCAGAACGCCGTCGACCCGGAGATCGCCCTGCTGGAAACTGATGAGTTCCGCCGGCGAAACTGACGCCAGCGCAACGGCTGCCGCTATGATTATTAATTTTGTATACTTCATTTTCTGCTCCCTTCATTTCTCACAGATCGCTATTTCTGCTCCCATTCAGAAACTCCCTCCTGATATGTCTGCAGTAACCGCTGTCGAATTTCGGGGAACTGCGCAGCAAGGTCGTTACATTCACCTGCATCATCATGAATACGATAAAGACCCGTTATGCCTTTTCCTGTAAACCCTTGAGATGCCCGTACCGCTTCATCCACCAGCTTCCATTCGCCCTGCCGGATTCCCCACACATGATGCTCGGCCGGATACGGGAAACGCCATAACAGTGTACGCTTTGGCAGCGCAACCCCTTCCTGCAGCACCGGCAGCAGGTTCAGTCCGTCCAGCAACGCCGGGACAGCCGCACCGGAAGCAGCCAGCGAAGTCGGCAGGAGATCCAAAGAACTCACCGGAACATCCAACCGGCGGCCGGCGGCAATCGTGCCTTTCCATTGAACTGCGAAAGGAACGCGGACCCCGCCCTCCAGCACATCGCCCTTTACTCCGCGCAGCGGACCGTTGTTTGCAGAAGTCACCTTTGTGGGCCCGCCGTTGTCACTTAGAAAATAAATGATCGTGTTCTCTTCCTTCCCGTCTTCCCGCAACGCCTGTAAAACTCTTCCAATCGTATCGTCAAGAGCTGAAACCATGGCCGCATAGATCTGCCGGGGATTTTCCCACGTCTGCCCCCGGCGCGTAATCGGCGGTACCGCTCCCGCCAGATGCTCAAACCGGCTTAAATACTGCTTCGGGGCCTGCAACGGCCCGTGCGGTGCGTTGAATGACAGATATAAAAAGAACGGTTTGTCCGATTCAGCCCGCATAAATTCTATAGCCCGCTCGCCAAACACAAATGTCAGATAGTCCGTAACCACCTGAGGATTCCGGTTACGTTCAATCCTCGGAATACTCTGAGCCCGTCCTTGCGGCAGGTAGTGGCTGCTGCCGCCCAGAAATCCGTAAAACCAGTCAAATCCCCGTTCCAGCGGATGCAGCCCCGGCCCGATTCCCTGATGCCACTTCCCGACCATTCCGGTACGGTACCCGGCATCCCGCATGTATTCCCCGAACATCCGTACACCGGGCGGCACCCCGTGTTCATCAATTGTATGATTTTCTTCTATGCCGCAACGGTTCTGATACCGGCCGGACAGCAATCCGGTACGCGACGGACCGCACTGCGGCGCGGTCACATACCCGGCATCAAATATCACTCCGTTTTGCGCAATCGAATCAATATGCGGAGTCGGGATGTCTTTACACCCGTTAAAGCCGACATCCCCCCAGCCCATATCATCTGCCAAAATCAGCAGCACATTGGGTTGCTGTGCCGCAGTCCGCCCTATTGCCAGAGCCCCGGCACCCGCCATCATCCAGTTACGAAACCGCATTACAACTCCTCCTTCTTAAATTCTCCAAAGGGACGCCCCAGCCCGGCAAGCCCGGCGGAGAGCATTTTTTGCATACGCAGCAACGACGGCTCATATGCCGGATCAAATGCCAGGTTTTTCTTTTCAAAAGGATCGGAAGACAATCTGTAAAGCTGATCTGAATCGTAATAAGCCGGATACTTTCTTTCATGCCACCGCCGCCACGCCTTGGCCAGATTACGAAACCGGGCGGCGGTCTCTGCCGCGCCCCAGTGCCCGACCGGCAGCCCCAGTTGTTTACCGAAGGCAATATCTGCCGGGGTTGGCCGAAGCGCTATATATTTCCACTCCCCGTCTGTGATCGCGCGGCTGCATCCGAATTCCAGCAATACATGGTTGCGGATTGAGTTCCGCCGGCCGGTCCAAACCTCCAGCTGGCTCACCCCGTCTTCACACATATTCTGTGCGGGCTGCACTCCGACGGCATCCAGCAGTGTTGGCGCAAAGTCAACATTGGCCACCAGCGCATCACTTTCGCTGCCGGCGGTGATCCGTCCCGGCCAGCGCACAATCAACGGCACATTACATCCACGTTCATAGGTATGAAACTTGCCCCACGTGGCATTGTCACTGAAAAAAATTACCAGTGTATTGTCCGCAACGCCCAGCTCATCCAGCCGGTCAAGCACTGCGCCGACTCCGTCATCAAGCCACAGGCAATAATCCGCGCCGTACTTTAGACAGGCCTGTTCCGGATCAATCTGAATGGGAATTCCGGCCTCGTTGAGCCGGGCATAAATATCCGCACGGGGACGCATCACATCAGGGACGCTGTCAAGCAGGCCTCCCGGAGTGATCCGTTCGCTGCCAGACAGCGGAGCAAAGTCTTTCGCTGCGCCGCATGGATTATGCAACAGTGTTGTGGCCATCCATAAAAAGAACGGCTCGTCCTCTGACTTTTGCGCATCAAGAAAATCCAGCGCACCCTGCACTGTCCATTCCATATTTTGAGCATTCAGTCCATCCACATACGACTGCGGTTCGCCCACATTATCCCAATAGACAGATGCCGCATAATCAAATCCAACCCGTTGCAGCCACTGCTTCATCGCCTGCTGATTCTCGCGCAATACTTTATCGACTTCAGGATCGCCCAACCGCCCGAGACCGGACACCGGATGAATTCCGACCTCTTCAGATGAATGCGGTCCCAAATGCCATTTCCCGACAAATCCGGTACGATACCCGGCAGACTTCAGGATACGCGGCAGCGTCGGCCGGTCAGGATCCAGCACAATGGCCTGATTGGTCAGATAGGCCTGCTGCCCCGGCGGATTCACCGCGTAAGACGCTTTTGATTCGCACCGGCTGGCCAGCCGGCCGGTCATAATCGCATACCGGCTGGGCGCGCAACTGCTTGTCGTACAATAAGCCCGGCGAAAAAGCATCCCTTCCTTTGCCAGTCGATCGATATTCGGGGTCAGAACATTTCCTCCGTACGCTCCAATGGTTGCAAAATCCTGATCATCTGTGATTATCAGCAGTATGTTGGGCTGCTCCGATGCCCCGGCACACTGAAAAACAGGAGCCAATCCGAACAACCAGGCCAAACCGGATATTTTCCTTCTAACCTTTGGCAGCATCTCTCTGATCACACCTCTCATGGAATATTTCCGCTTCATATCAAACTACCTTTTATTATCACTCCGGCATTTCATTATCAGACACCACCGTATTGTCACACTGGTTTGATATATAAATCGCGGACGTCATCGGGCGAGTATCGGTAATCCGGTTGCCGGTAATGGTAACATCTGCGGCTTCATCCGCAAAAATCGCATAAGTTTGCTCCGGAATCCAGAATCCGGCGGCATCCTGATTGCCAATGACATTGGAACGGACCCGCACGTCTTCCATATTCTCTAGGGATATCGCGCAACGCGACCAGTCCAGAATCGTGTTGTGAGCAATTTCTACGTTACGATGCAGGCGTTGACGACAACGCTTTCCGGTCCCCATGATGCCGAACTCAATAGAGCCTCGCCTCTGCTGCTGAACAGCCGAACCAGTGACACAACGTACAATCGTGTTGCTGAGAACGCGTATGTTGCGATTATCAAATCCTGTTGAAAATGCATTACAATTGTTTTCGCCCCAAATCGCCTGATCGCTCAGATTACTGAAGGTGTTGCCTTCAATCACACCGCCATAGGAGCGGAAAATACAGCCGATGCGGCGTGAGTTCCGGAACGTGCAATTGCGGACATACGCATCGGGATGCATTAACGCTTCAATAAAAAACTGCGTACTATCGTTTTCGCGCCCGGGATATATCAAGCCCAGATCCCGATCAACCGTTACTTTGATCAGCTTATCATCGCCCAGATTCACCGTCTCCAGTCCGGTTACACCATAGGTGCCGTATGACATTGCTTCCGTCGGGTTGTAATGCACCATCGTGCTGCCGTTGGTCAACAGAGCAGCCGGGTCTCCGCTATACGCATAAAACTGATTCGAGTTGATCTGGCTGTGCACATCGACCGGGTAGTTGGCGCAATTGACCGCGTCATCCATCATTCCCTCCGTTTCACAGCCTTCAATCCAAAACCCCGTTGCATCGCCGCCGCCGACATATCCGCCGCAGGGATTCGATGTTAAGCGCCCGTCTTTTAACACACTGGAACAGCGCAAAAAACTAAGCCTGTCGTTCCAGCGGCCGATAAAATGGTTCCCGCTGGCCCCGTAATTTCGAATCCGTTCAAATGTAATATTGCTGCAACGGCGCGCAGTAAGCACATGCATGCGGTAACTGGCGTTTTTCACCATCACGTCTCCCGGCTCAAAATCGGCAATGCGGTTCCAGTGCTTCGGATCCAGGTACAGCCGGTATTGATTACTGCCCAAACCAGTCACGGCCGTAGTCAGCTCATAAAAATTGTTCACATTGACTTTCAGGCTCCCGGGCGAATTTGTATCCATTAATGCGCCCCAGTAACGGAAATGCGCATTACTGATCGCCGGATCGGTCGGCGGCAAATACCCGCTCCACGGCTCAAATACAAAGGTTCCGGTGTCTGCATCGGTAGATATGATAGAACCTGTTGTATGCGTCAACGGCCGGCCTTGTTCATCAATATAGTCAATATTAAATCCCGTGACTGTCATCTCTGAACACCGCAATAGATTCATAAAACCGCTGTTCGGATTGCGAAATAAAAACTCCGCGCCCCCGCCGTCGATATAGATTTTGGAAACGTTACGAAAATCAAACAGATACGTCTCATCCGGAAGATCCAGCTCATAGGTGCCCGCGCTGAAAACCAGTCGAGACGGCGTGTCCGCCGCCGCAGCGGAAATCGTATTCCGAATCTCTTGAACGGTGTTGTCTGGATGCACGCTGTAAACTTTGTTTGGCCGTCTTACCCTGAACGTTCTCTCCTGAGACCACTCGCCCAGCCTCCCGTCGACATATTGCGGGCGTACCCGCCACCAGTAATCCCGGTTAACATCCAGCGCTTCCAGCGGAACGTACCGCGGAACAGGAATAGAATCCTGATCGACCAGCTCTGAAAAATCTTCAATCGTTGTGATTTTAATTTCATAGCGATCCGCCGTTGCATCTGCCTCCCATTTAAATTGCGGATGAGTCATAAAAGTAACCGCATTATCTGCCGGTTCTCTTAACTCGATCTGTCCGTTAACGGCAGCATCAACTAGAAAGTAGAAGATCATCACATATCTCGCTATAATAAATTGTATTTTTTTGTTATTTAATAAATTATATCCAGCATTCCAATAATAATAATATCAATAATCAATATCATGTAAAGTGTAATTTTATGAAACACTCTAACATTTAAGACAAGGTAGATTGTAAAAGAACGTGTCCGGTTGAAACCGGACACGTTCCATGCTGATGTTCCTTTCCTTAATTTTAGTTGAATGAAGAAGGGTTCATTCCAGCATGGGATTTCCGCGCCTCCAACAACCGGACACTTGCTTTTACAATCTACCTCCGGCGCTGCCGCACCGCCTCATAAAGCAGAATCGCCGCTGAAACGGACACATTCAGCGAATCATTTTTGCCGCACATCGGGATTTTAATTTTTTCGGCAGCGGGATTTTTCCAAAGATCTGTAAGCCCGGTGTCTTCCGCGCCGACAACGATAGCTGCCGGTTTGGTAAAATCGCAAGCGGTATAAATTTTTTCCGCCGCCGGCAGCGCGGCAAATACCGTAATATTTTTCCGGCGCAGGAATTCAACGGTCTCTTCTGCCGTCGCTTCAGCTACCGGCAGATAAAACAGTGTACCAACGCTGGCGCGAATGACATTCGGATTATTCAGGTCCGTCGCCGGATTGCAGACAATTACCGCATCCGCACCGGCGCCGTCGGCAGAGCGCAGCAATGCGCCGAGATTGCCGGGTTTTTCAAGACCCTCCGCAACCAGGATCAGCGGAATTTCCGGAAGTTCAAGTTCTTCCAGTGTTTGGCCAACCAGCGGTCCGACCGCCAGTACGCCGTCGGGATTTTCGCGGTAGGTGATTTTATCAAACACCGCCGGCGGACATTCAAAAATGTTCGTTGCCGGAAACCTGGCGGTGATCGCTGTATTTCCTAATTCATGACAAAGCCAGAGCTCAGCCGGTACCCAGCCGTTTTCAACTGCGCGCTGTACTTCACGAATACCTTCGATGACCGTTAATTTCTCCGTCCGGCGCGCCGCAGCTTTACGCTGCAGTTTGGCAATCCGTTTTACGCGAAGATTTTGAACGCTGGTTATTTGTTCCATAAAACCCAATTAAACACGGAACCTGCAGTTCAGCAAGCCGTAACCAAAGTTGAAAACAGCTCCGGATACGGAGCCGATAACTCTGAACTGTATCATTGACCGCCGCACTGCCGGCGGCTATTCTGGCGCGTCATTTTTTGAAAACCAAAGGATTGTGTTATGGCAATGATGATTCATTTTCGGAAACTGGTTCAATCGCGGGTGATTTGGTATATCATTCTCGGTGTAATCGTAATTTCATTTGTCGGCTTTTTTACCCCGTCACTCAAATTCGGCGGCCGGCAGCAGAAAATCTATGCAGGTAAATTGTACGGTAAAAAAATTACAATGCAGGAATTTTCGAATGCCTACAGCAGTGCCTACCTCTGGCAGATTCTTTCTTCCGGCCGCATGATCAGCCAGAGCGCCGAAGTCGTCGAAATGATCCGGCACGAAGCCTGGCTGCGCATTGCCGCGCTTAAAAAAGCGGAACAGGAAAAAATTGCGGCAGGCAATGAAGAAATCGTAATGAACATTCAGCGGTTTCCATTATTCGTTAATCCGCAAACAGGAGTGTTTGATTCCGGTTATTACCGCGCGCTGCTGCAGCAGATTGGCGTCAGCCCGAACACGGTGGAAGCGCTCTTTCGCGAACAGCTGATTCTGTCCAAACTCTATTTTCGCAACACACAGGCTGCGCTGATTCCGCCGTCTGAACTGAGCCGCGCCTATCACGTTTATACCGATCTTTTTACCGTCGATTACGCTATACTCGCGCGTGCCGCCGTTGAAAACGATGTTGCTGTCACGCGCGATCAGGCCGAAGAATTTTATGTGCTCTATCCTGAGCAGTTCCGCATTCCGGAGCGCATTCGCGTTTCATATATTGAAATTCCGGTGAACAGTTTTTTTGGCGAAGTTGAGCTGACCGATGAAGAAATGCTGCAGCACTATACGCGCAACCTTGAACAGTATCGTGCCGATACAACCAACGAAACCGGTGCAGTGGAATATAAAGATTTTGATGCTGTAAAAGATAAAATTGCTGCCGAGCTGCGCGCCGCCGGCGCACGGCGTCTGGCTGCCGGACGTGCCGCCGATCTCGTTGCTGAAATGACACCGAGGACGGACGGCAGTGAGCCGACGTTCAGGGAAACCGTGACCGCCGCAGGATTTGAAATTAAAACACTGCCGCCGTTCGGTGCGACTGACGAAGTGAAGGGCATTGATGCCACTTCAAATTTTCGACAGCAGGCGCTTGCGCTTCAGCCCGATTCTTATAGCTCCTACAGCGATCCCGTGGTCGGCAGAGATTTTGTCTACATTATTTCACTTGGACAGCGTTACGATTCATTCATTCCTTCGTTCGACGTCGTCGCAAGTGATGCCTCTGAAAAAGCCAAAGCTAAAGCTGTCAATGAAGCGCTTACCCGCCGTGCGCTTGAAATTTACGGAACGCTCGTCACCAAAATCGCCGCCGGCGAAACGTTTGGTGCTGCGATCAATGAATTTAATCTTGATCCTGTCACCACGCCAGAATTCAGCATGATGTCTGATCTTGACGATCCGAATGCTGCCGCAATTATGCCGCTCTGTATCAATGCGCAGAAAGGCGAAGTGTGCGAACCGGCGCCGGTCGCCGACGGTGTTCTGATTGCGTACATTGCTGATCGTAAAGCGATCGACAGTGAAGTCGGCCTCACCGGCATGCGTGAAGAACTGGTTCACATGATGGAGAACTCCCGCGCACAGCAGCTCGCCGCATCCTGGCGCAATGCGCTGCTGGTCGAGGCTGAATTTGAAGAAACGCTGCCGCAATAAAATTAATCCGGTCAAAGGTTTGAAGGTCGAAGGTCAAAAGTCCATTTGACTTTCGACCTTTGACTTTTAGATTTCCAACCATGAATTCGCTCATTGATCACACTTTGCTGAAAGCGGACGCAACGGAAGAACAAATCCGGCGGCTTTGCGACGAGGCCCGTGAATTCAAATTTGCTGCCGTTTGTGTAAATCCGTTTTATGTCCCGCTTGTTCATTCATTGCTGCAGGGCAGCGGAGTGAAAACCTGTTCTGTCATTTGCTTTCCGCTGGGCGCCGTCAGTACGCCGGAAAAAGCCGCCGCCGCCCGCACTGCAATTTCCGGCGGTGCACAGGAAGTTGATATGGTTATGAATATCGGCGCATTGAAAGACCGGCGCGACGGGTTTGTCCGTGCCGATATTTCCGCTGTTGCCGGAATCTGTCATGCCGCCGGTGCGCTGCTGAAAGTTATTTTAGAAACCGGACTGCTGACAGACGAAGAAAAGGAGCGCGCCTGTAAACTCTGTATTGAAGCGTCCGTTGATTTTGTAAAAACTTCCACCGGGTTTGGCGCCGGCGTTGCGATGGTGGAAGACGTGATGCTCATGTCAAACATTGTAAAAAGCGCCGGCCTCGGCGTTAAGGCCTCCGGCGGAATCCGTACGCTCGCCGCTGTTCAGGAAATGACTGTCGCCGGTGCGACGCGCATCGGCACCAGCTCCGGCGTGGCGATTATGAAAGAAATACAAACCGCTAATAAACACTGATTAATTCAGTGTATTCCGTGGTAAAACATCAGTGTCGATCAGTGAAGATGAGTGGTTCATAAAAAATGGAAAAAGAACGGCTTTCTAAAATTATGGCTGCGCGCGGACTTTGTTCGCGCCGTGAGGCTGACCGGTATATTGAGCGCGGTTTAGTCTTTGTCGATGGCAAGCGCATCACTGAGCTGGGGACCAAAATTTTTTCTGATCAAAAAGTTGAACTCGCGCGCGAAGCGCGTCAGCGGCAGTCTGCACAGGCAACCATCCTTTTAAATAAACCGGTCGGTTATGTTTCCGGTCAGGCAGAGGACGGCTATGAGCCGGCTCAGGTTTTAATCACCGCCGGTAACCGATGGAGCGGTGACACGTCGCCGGAAAAATTTTCTCCGGCGCATCTCAATGGACTTGCCGTCGCCGGACGGCTGGACATTGATTCCACCGGACTGCTGGTGCTTACGCAAAACGGCGCCATGGCGCGCCGGATTATCGGTGAAGATTCAGAAGTAGATAAAGAATACCTCGTGCGCGTGAAAGGCAAAATCAAAACCGGCGGACTAAAACTTTTAAATCACGGACTCAGCCTCGACGGTAAAAAACTGAAACCGGCGCAGGTGAGTTGGCAGAACGACGATCAGTTGCGTTTTGTTCTGCACGAAGGGAAAAAACGGCAGATCCGGCGCATGTGTGAACTGGTCGGACTCACTGTTACCGGACTTAAACGTATTCGCATCGGCCGCGTCCGGCTTGGTAATCTTCCCCGGGGCCGGTGGCGTTATTTGTGTGTTGATGAACAATTTTAAAAAGAGGATTCGATTGATGGCGAGCGTTTCTTAGAATGTGTTTTTGCAACAATAAAAATCCTGTTATCCGGTCAAAAATTCCGCAGTTAAACAAGCTGTGAAAAAAATCCGTTAAAGACAAGTTCCGCCGGCAGATTGCGGTCGAACTGGCGCGACATTTCGGCGATGGCGTTTATGCGGCGCAGAACATCGGCGCGCGAGCAGAGCAGGGCCTGCCGTTCGAGGGCTTCAATCTCATCACAAAAATTTAATACGCTGCGATCCTGATCGAGCACAATAATAAGCAGGTCGCGAAACCAGTTCAGAACGGTGCGCAGAATTTCGATGCGTGCTTCAACCACGCGCGCGCCGGTGCGTGCATCGAGCAGTGCACGGAATTCTTTCGCTGAAAGATCATCGGGAATTCCCGGTGTTTCCTCTTGTTCAAATTCCTGGCGCAGTTTTTCAATCAGTCCCGCGAGCCGTGCAGAAAACATCGACGCTTCAATCAGACTCGCCGGCGGCAGTTCACGGAGCAGATCGAGCAGGAAATCTTTCCACTGCCGTGCTGTTTCTTCGTCTTCGGCAGCGACGGAAATCCGCTGGCAGCGCGATAAAATGGTCGGCAGCAGCGCCTGCGGTTCATCGGTTAACAGCAGCAGCAGGCTTTTCGCCGGCGGTTCTTCAAGGGTTTTCAGTAATGCGTTGGCCGCCTGATCCGTCATGCGGCCGGCGGCGAGGATGACGCCGGCTTTCCAGCCGCCGGCAGAGGAGGTTTGCGCCAGTTTACGGATCAGTTCGCGGATGTCTTCGATTACAATCTGCCGGCTTTTGCTCTGCGGTTCGATCCAGAAAATATCCGGATGTGTATGTGTTGTAACCTGCGGATGCTGATTAAAGATGAGATGCAGCAGTTTTTCAGCAAAGCGCAGCGCGGCACCGTGCGGTGCTCCCTGAATTACATAGGCATGCGCAAGCTGTCCGCTCTGCCAGCCGGCTTCAATCCCGGCCCATGCGGTATTAAACTGACTGTTTGAAGAAGACATGATCAATGGTGTTTATAATTTCGGCAGAAGTATCCTGGATTTCCTGCGCGGTGTCGATGATGCGGATGCGCGCCGGATTTTCGGCAGCGAGCTGCAGATAGCCGGCGCGGACTTTTTCGTGAAACGAACGCGCTTCGCGTTCAAACCGGTCGGCGGATTCACCGGCGGCGGCGTAGCGTTTCGCAATACGCGCAAAGCCGGTTTCCACCGGCAGATCGAGCAGCAGTGTTAAATCCGGCAGTGTGCCGGCAATGGTAAATTCGTTAATCGCTTTTACCTCGTCTACCGGCAGGCCGCGCGCGAAGCCCTGATAGGCAACCGTTGAGTCAATAAAGCGGTCGCAGATGACCCAGATTCCGGCGGCGAGATTCGGTTTAATGATTTTTTCAACCAGCTGATTGCGGCTCGCCTCAAACAGCAGCAGTTCGGCGCGCTCACACGGTGCCTCGCCGGCGGCGTTATGCTGCAGCAGATCGCGGATCGCTTCGCCGAGCGCGGTGCCGCCGGGTTCGCGCGTGTAAATGGCGTGTATACCGTGTGTTTTTTTCAGCCAGTCGATCAGCAGTTTAGCCTGGGTCGATTTTCCTGAACCTTCTGGTCCTTCTAATGTGATAAATTTTCCGCGCATAATTTCCTTTTATGAATCGCGGATTTCACGGATGAACACGGATTGTTTTTGATCCGTTTATATCTGTGCTGTCCGCGGTAAAAAATCTTTCCTTTTATAAGGGGAATGAACACCAATTGAAAGTTGAATTCTTGCGGTGCGCGGATTAGTATTTATTTGTGGTTAAATTAATAAAAATTCTGTCCGGTGTTCTGATTCTGGTCGCACTGATTTTCGTCGCCGGCACACTGTTTTACGGCACGAAAAGCATTCATGATATTTTACACGAAAATAAAAAACTGCAGCAGTCTCTGTCATATCTGACAACGGAAGACCAGATTGGTTTTGCCAAAGTGATTCAACGTGAAGTCCGCGCCGGACAGGTTTTTTCAACCATTCGTTTCGTAGAAACCGCGCGCGATAATAAACTGGCGCCGGTGCTGGTGCGCGAATATGAAATCGAGGGCGATACCGTTTATTTTGACGCGCTGATTGTAACGTTTTCCGATCAGGCAGTGATGGACGGTAAGGCGCGCGCACTCTATTTGTGGCGCCGTGTGTACGGTGAAAGTCAATCGCCGGCGGACGGCTTTATGATCGAAGAACCCGGCGCGCCGCCGGCGCGTTATGACGATCTGCTGCACCGCCTGAAATTATCCGACCGGCAGTTATTCTGGAAGGCGATTTGGGATCTCTCGAACGATCCCGATGCGCTGCAGCGTTACGGCATTAAAGCCATTTACGGTAATGCGGTGTATAAAAAACTGCAGCCCGGTTTGATTTACGTTTTTAAAATCAGCGCCGCCGGGCAGGTGTATCCCGAAACGGTTCCCGATCTTTAATCAGAGCCCGTTTCAGGAGGCATCAGGTCAACGTTATCGAGTTAATTTCCCGTACAATTCTTAACCGGCAGCGATTAATTTTTTTATAATACTGTTTGAAATCAGTTGAGTATTCCGTCCGAAACAACCCGTATTATAAGGATAAAACGGATGTGAGCCGGTGAAAGAGATAGTTATTATTTTGATTTGAAATTTAATGTTGATAAATAATACCGGAGGATTTATGGTCGTTACATCCTAAACAAACGGAGCCTTACGATGAACCTTATAAAGGTCTTAGCCTTGTTCCTGTCCGTTCAAATGACCGCCCCGGCGGAACTGGCGCCGGCGGGCATTTTTTCAGATAATGCGATCTTACAACGGAATGAACCGGTGCGTGTCTGGGGAACCGCGACTGCCGGAGAGACAGTAACGGTTGAATTCGCCGGACAGAAAAAAAGTGCAAAAGCAAATTCTGACGGACGCTGGGAGATTACATTAGATCCGATGGATGCGTCAGCCGAATCGCGGGATATGGTGTTTACTTCATCTATCGGCAAAGAACAGGTTACGATTTCTGGTGTCCTGGTCGGTGAAGTCTGGCTCGGCGGTGGACAGTCAAATATGCAGACCCCGATGAATTATTACAGTTCGAGAGAGCAGGGGAATATAATTAAGGACGAGATCGACAGCGCGAATGATCCATTATTGCGGATGGCCACCGTTCCGTATGCCGCGACCCCTGGTAAAGACTCAACGATTGCATGGAAATCGTCTCCGCCGGAAACGATTAGACCATTTTCGGCGACCGGGTATTATTTTGCAAAACATCTGCGTGAAGCATTGAATGTTCCGGTGGGAATTATCGCCTGTTCCGAGGGCAGTGCGGTAGCTGAAACATGGATGAGCAAAGACACTCTGGCAAACACGTCGGATTTTTATCGCACGCTGGAGGCTTATGATTTCATCTTGAACGCGATCGAAAATGGAACTGCAACCGCGGCAATGACCGCATTGACACCGCAAATGCTTCCTTATCAACTATATGATTCTATGTTGACGCGAGTTATTCCGTACACTATCCGCGGTGTGATCTGGTACCAGGGCGAACGGAATGCCAATACGAAAGCCAGTCAGCGGTATTACGATGTTTTTTCGACGTTGATTGAAGAGTGGCGGCAGGATTTTAAAAATCCGGACATGCCGTTTCTGTTTGTTCAATTGGCTTCATACCAGCCGTCAGTAATGAATTTTCATTGGCCGGAGCTGCGTGAAGCGCAATGCAAAGTTGAAGGAGCTGTGACGAATACCGGTATGATTGTGCTGCTGGACGGCGGTGACGAGCAGGAGATTCATCCGCATTCAAAACCGCTGGTTGGCTACCGGTTATCATTGCTGGCACGGAATATGGTTTATGGTGAAACGAATCTGGTCTGCCGCGGACCGCGCCTGGAAAATGCGCAGGTTTCCGGCAAAAAAATTGAACTGACATTTAAAGATTGCGGTGCCGGGCTTGAATTAAGGCCGGAGGGTGTAAATGATTTTGAAATCTGCGGCGAAGACGGCAATTATGTTCCGGCGCAGGCTGAACTTGTGAACGGCAAAGTGGTTGTTTCTGCCGCCGAAGTAAGCGAACCGGAGTATGTCCGTTACGGCTGGCGGCAGTGGGTTGTTCCGATCCTCTACAATCAAGAAGGTCTGCCGGCATCACCATTCCGCACGGACAATTTCAAGGAAACAACATACAATCGCCTTTTTCTGGATGTCGTAATTGGAAAGTGAGCCAGTTATTTTTATGCACGGTATCAGTCCTGTTATTTAAGTGTTTTATGCCAAAATATCCGGTGTCTCAATCACCGGATGCATAAATAATAGGACTGGCATCATTCTCGAATCCATAGTATGACAGGCTGAAGATTAATACTGCTTTCAACAGAAGTGTAAATATCCCAACATTTGATCTTTAATAAACTTTTGTTGAAATCAGCCGAATATTCCGCATTAATTAACGTTTGTTACATACAGAATTTCACCCAATCAAAAGGCAGCGCATGAATCATGAAATTATGACGATAGAAGAGGTCGCAGAGTATCTGCGGGTTTCAGAACGCACGGTGTATGACTGGGCGCAAAAAGGGCAGCTTCCCGGCGGGAAACTCGGCACAACCTGGCGTTTTAAACGTGCTGATATTGAGGGCTGGGTGAACCGTCAGCTTGGAACGCCGGCGGCACCGGCATCGAATTCTCCGGTGACCGGTTTTTCAAAAATTCTTTCCGCTGACCGTATTGTGTTTCTCAACACAACGGCAAAAGAGGAGGCGTTGAAAACACTGTGCGGGGTGCTTGCAACGTCACCGTTGATCCGGAATAAGGTGGAGCTTGAAACCTCAATTTTCCGGCGCGAAGAACTGATGAGCACCGGTATCGGATTCGGCATTGGCGTACCGCATGTCCGGCTTTCGTCGATTTCCGATCTGGTCATGGCACTCGGCATCGCGCGTGAACCGATCACCGATTATTCTTCGCTCGACACGATTCCGGTGCAGATCATTTGTATGGTTGCCGCCGGCAGTTCACAGCACACGCAATACATACGCACGCTGTCGGCAATCAGTTCGCATCTGAAAACGGAGGACGTTCGCCGCGCATTGATTGCGGCGCCGGATGCGGCGACGGCATACAGGCTGTTCGCCGGAACGGAGGCGTAAACAGATGGGTTTGCTGACGATCATCGGTCTGTGTGTGCTGCTGGGTGTTATCGGTGCGTGGGTTTTTCAAAAGCTGCACATTCCGCAGGTTGTCGGTTATATCGTCATCGGTGTGCTGATCGGCGAGAGCGGGTTGCGGATTGTTTCGCAGGCGGATGTGATTGCGCTGCGGCCGTTCAATATGTTTGCGCTCGGGCTGATCGGCTTTCTGGTGGGCGGTGAACTGCAGGGCGGCATTCTTAAAAAATACGGCAAACAGTTTACGCTGATTCTGCTCGGCGAGGGTGTCGCGGCGTTTACGCTCGTCGGATTGTTCACAACGCTGATTATTTATCTTGTCTGTCACGATTTTGTGATGGCGCTTGCCGCCGGCACCGTACTTGGTGCAATTGCTTCCGCCACCGATCCGGCGTCAACAATTGATGTGCTGTGGGAATACCGCACCGCCGGTGTTTTAACCACCGCCATTATCGCTATCGTCGCGCTTGATGATGCACTTGCAATGACACTCTACGCACTCGGTACCAGCACCGCGCAAATGCTCACCTCCGGCGGATCCGAGCTCGGCCGGGAGCTGATCAAAGTGAGTACCGAACTGTTCGGTTCTGTTATACTCGGCCTCGCCGCCGGTTTTGCGCTGAATCTGATTCTCCGTTTTCTGCCGCAAAAAGAGCGGCGGCTCGGGCTCGCGCTCGGCGTCATTCTGTTAACCATCAGCGCCGCAGTGGTTCTCCATATGGACGTTATTCTGGCGACGATGGCGCTCGGCATTCTTTTAATCAACCTTGCCCCGCGCCGGAGTAAAGAGCTGTTTGAGTTGATCCGTTCCTTCTCCTCGCCGATTTATATTCTGTTTTTTGTTCTCGTCGGCGCACGGCTTGGCGTACGCCACATGCCGCCGTGGCTGTGGGGGATCGTTGCGGTGTATGTGATCATGCGCAACTTCGGCAAATGGATCGGATCATACTGGGGCGGGCGGTGGTCAAAAGCAGATGAGCCGGTCACGAAATATCTTGGACTTTCACTCTTCGCACAGGGCGGGGTGGCAGTTGGGTTATCCATCGTTGCCTCACAGCATCTGCAGAATATATTCGTTACCGAAACGCTGTCGCTCGGCGATATGATCATCTTCACTGTCACAGCTACCACGCTTGTCGTTCAGCTCATTGGTCCGCCGTGTACCAAGCTTGCGGTGAAGCTGGCGAAAGAAACCGGCAGAAATATCACCGAAGAAGATGTTATCGCCGAGCTGACGGTGGCTGATGTGGTGAATCCTGATATACAACCGCTGCCGGAAGGACTTCCGCTTCGTGTTGTGCTGCATAATTTTACCGAAAGGGATGAACTCGTTTATCCCGTCGCCTCCTTTGACGGGCGCGTGATCGGCGTTCTAACCTTCGAGACGCTGCGCGAACTGCTCGGTAATCCCGAAAGCTGGCACTGGCTCGTTGCCGGCGATGTCATGCAGCCTGTGGAAGAGAAAGCGACACTCAAAATGAAACTGGCCGATGTGCTCGATGATATGAGCCGCATGCAGCTTGAAGCCATTCCGGTGACACGCGGTGACGGCACCGATACGCCCGCCGGCGTGCTCGACATCCGTTACGCCCGCCGGCGCATCCGTGAAGAACTCGTGCACCGCACCTCGGTTTGCTATTAAAGCCGCCGCGATGCCCTCATCGCATCCTGTACATTTTGAAAGAAATAACGCGACGGCGCCGATATATCTGCGATAGTTTATAAGGTTCTATGGCTTCCAAAATTCCATCTGCATCATATCGTCAACTGTTGAAAATTGCGATTCCGCTGATTGTCACATCCGCGTCGTTTACCATTCAGAATTTTTGCGACCGCATGTTTCTCGCCTGGTACAGTTCCGCAGCTCTACAGGCTGCCGTGCCCGCCGGAGTGCTGGCTTTCACACTGATCTGTGGATTCATGGCAATGGTTGCATTTGCCAACACTCTGGTTGCACAATATTACGGCACCGGCGATCTGCACAGCTGCAGCCGCTCTGTTGCACAGGCGGTGCTGCTTTCAATATGCACGTTTCCGCTGATTCTGCTTTTAATTCCTGTCGGACTGGGGCTGTTAAATGTCAGCGGTCATGCGCCGGATGTGCTGTTTGAAGAGAGACGATACTTCATGATCATGATGTTTTCCGGCCTGAGCATCACGCTGAATGCCGCTATCAGCAGTTTTTTTTCCGGGCGCGGCATTACGCGCATCATCATGGTTACGGCGATTCTCTCTACGCTTGTAAATATTATTTTGAACTGGCTGTTGATTTTTGGACACGGCCCGTTTCCGGAAATGGGAATTGCCGGCGCCGGAATTGCATCTGTGATTGCCACGTTTGTATCGCCGGTGATCATGTTATGCCTCTATTTCTCCAAAGAGGCCGATCGCGATTATCACACGCGCCGGCTGTTCAAATTCGATGCGCCGCTTTTCCGGCGGCTGCTCCGGTTCGGCATACCGTCCGGCGTTCATATGGTGCTTGATATGGCGTCATTTACTGTGTTTGTGCTGCTCATCGGCCGGCTGGGGGAAACTGCATTTGTCGCCGCTAATATTGTGCTGAGTGTGAATCATATTTCATTCATGCCGTCCATCGGAATCGGACAGGCGGCGGCTACGCTTGTCGGGCAGCACATCGGACGCGGTAACTATTCCGGCGCATCGCGCTCCGGCTGGCACGCCGTGCAAATCGGCTGGATCTATACAGCGTTTGCCGCCGCAACGTTTCTGCTGTTTCCCGAATTTTACGTTGAACTTTTTTCGCGCAGCGACAGCATTCCATTTGATGAAGTTTTCGGCGTAGCGCGCATCCTGCTGATTTTCGCTGCGGCGTGGGGGCTCATGGACTCAACCACCATCATCCTCGCCGGTGCATTGCGCGGCGCCGGCGACACCCATTTTGTTATGTGGTTTATGACCAGCGCGGCCTGGTTTTTCTTTGCACTTGGTGAATTTGTTATCATTGTGCTGCTCAATCTCGGGATCTATGTTGCATGGGGCTGGATGGTGTTCTACATCTGTATTCTCTGCACTGGATTTATAATGCGGTTCCGCTCAACCCGCTGGCATAATATCCAGCTGATAGAACATCATTTGTAAAAAGGTGGAACGCGAGTTCCGGGCGCGTTTAAACGTGCTTGGAGCTTTTCTAATGATTGAGAGCTTTTACTCTGAAATAAATCGGCGCGCTAAGATTTTCCGGCAGATCAATTGCAACGTCGTTGCCGGATCCGATAACAGGCAGTCCATAAGAATTCCAGACAGGATTAACAAGATTTGTACATGATTCAAGTTGATATACGGCATTTGATACAGACGAAAATTCAACCTTATGGTCTTTTGAGCGCAGCTTTTCTATACTCGAAACAGGCACTCTTTCAGGCCTTGAGTGAAGCGTATAAACCGACGTGTTGAGACTATATCCCCCACCAAAATAATCTCGTATATTAAGAACCGCTACGTATTGATTTTCGGCTTCAAAAATCGTTGCTGACTCTAAATCAGGAATGTGCGTTTGATGAATAGTTTTTCCGAAATCATCCGAAAAAATTAAATATTCACCTTGCCTTCCTGCTAAACGTTGTCCGTTAAATGTGATGTTTTCTAAATTTTCATGAGGTGCCAATTCCCATCCGCGACCAGGGGTATAAATTTTTGTTTTTGAGATAATAATATTATTATGAGCAACAGCTCCATTACAATTATCCGTTTGATTGGCAGGTATAGCGTCCCAATCAATCCCGTTTTTTAACCGAAATAAAAAATTTGTACGCGATAATCCGTAGTTATCCGATCGGCTTAAAGCAATGTAGGAATTTTCATCATCTTGAAACAAATGAACCGTATCAAACATGCTTATACTTTGCTGAAAGAGATTAGTCCACTCATTGCAAGTTTCATCATATTTTAATAGATGATGGTCAGTCGGTTGACCAGCCCATACCGTACCAGGTGGATATCCGCTACTTTTTAAAAAAAACAGGGTGTTATTAAATATATTGAGACTCGCCGGTCTATTGCCATAGCTAAAGGATGGAAGCATGCTTAAGCCTGTCCATGAGATTCCATCAGTTGAACATATAGAAAATGTATCATAAAGATAAATATTTCCCATTTGCGGGAACGTAGTTTTTTCAACGATTAGAATAAAACATCCATTTCGCAAAGACGCGATTTTAAGTACAGAGATATATGTTCCTCCCCAGAATGAGTTTGTCTCCATTGAAAATAAATCTTCAGGCAAAGGTATGTTTGAATACGTTGTCCAAGTGCTGAGATCGCTGCTTTTTATAACAGTCATACTTTTTGTTTCATTATTGAAATCTTGAATATATAAAAATTCGGTTCCATTAAATGCGATAGATGGTTGACCTTCCGGAAATGTATATTTGTGCTGCCACGTATCCGCACAGGAAATAGCTGCACCAATAAAGCACAAAATAAACGCCGTTTTCATAAGAACGAAACTTAAAGCAGGTTTTGATTTATAAAAGAAATATATCTTTAAAAAATCCGCATTCAGCGAATGCGGATTTTCCCGAACTGATAACTGTGAACCGATAACCCGGTCAGCCATTAATGGCTGATCGCAACTTTTTCGCCTTTGACCTGGCCGATGTCTTTAAGCAGTTGGCCGAACCATGGAACATCGATATCGAACGGTTTGCCGCCGGCAATGCGCGGAAATTCAATTGCGCGCAGTTCGTTATTTTTGTCTTCGTCTTCGCCAATGACTCCGCCGATTCGGGCGAGGGCGCAATCGACGGCTTTGTCTGCACAGCGTTTGATCAGTTCGAGATCGGCGTTGTTGGAAACAGCGGCACGGCTGTAATACCCCGACTTTTGAATCAGCACTTTTTCGGCGCCGAGCAGTTGGGCAAACTGTTTGCCGAACCATGCGCCGGGATTTACGGCATCAAGCTTAACGTGTCCGAACGCATCGCGCGGCACAGTTTCGCCGGCGGCTTCCATTTCTTTAATAATCTCTTCAACGCCGGCGCCTTCGGAGATGAAAATATTAACATTATCAATTTCATCCATTACTTTTTTCAGGCGTTTCGCTTCAGCCTGAATATCAATCGCCATTTCCGGCACGAACACACCATGCACATCCTGGCGTTCGCGGCTTAGACCGACCTGCGGTAGAAAGTCGAGCGCTTCGAGATTGTTATGATATACTTTAGCGGTGTATGCCGTCAGCCAGCCGCAGTTGCGTCCCATTACTTCATGGATGATGAGCATGCGCGGGTTGGCGTTATGCTCCGCCACCACGTTGGCAAAATATTTTGCGCCTTCTTCGGCTGCCGTCCACGCTCCAAGGCTCTGTTTAATAGGAAACACATCGTTATCAATCGTTTTCGGCAGTCCGACGACGGTGAGGTTATAATTATTTGCAGCAAGATAGGCGGCAAGGTCGGCAGCGGTGGTATTGGTGTCGTCGCCGCCGATGGTGTGCAGCACATCCACGCCGTCTTTGATAAGTTGTTTTGCTGCAACTTCGAGCGGATTTTCGCCAGACTTCACGAGACCGCGCTTTTCGCAATCTTTCACGTTCGTAAGTTTTACACGGCTGTTGCCGATCGGGCTGCCGCCATGTTTATAAAGCACATGTGCGTTTTTACGGATCTCGTTGTCCACTTCAATAAATTCTCCGAGCAGCAGGCCTTTATAGCCGCAGGTATAGCAGATGATTTTAACTTCCGGCGCTTTTTTCGTGTAGCCTTCAATCAGCGCGCCGATAGCGGATGAAAGACAGGGAGCGAGACCGCCGGCGGTGAGAATAGCAACTTTCTTAACTTCTTTCATGAAAACCTTTCGTTATGGATTTAAATTTAGCGGGACATGATGGGAATTTGCGCTACAAACTCAAGAAAAAACCCGTAAAAACTATATCGTTGCGATTGACATCGCCGGTGCCAGGGCGTTTAATCCGCGTTTTACTTCGCAGGAGGATTATCGCAAAAAAGTGAACGCCGCACCTGAGGAACCTGATTGCGGCGGCCCGGCGGTTCGGGCTGAATCCGGCGAGGGGACAGGGTACAGTAACCCGATGGAGAACAGAAATGAAGTATACAGGACCAAAGATTAAAAAGTCGCGCCGGCTCGGCGTGGCGCTCTCACCGAAAAGCGAAAAGTATCTCGAACGCCGCCCGCATCCGCCGGGACAGCACGGACCGTCACGCCGCCGCGCAAAACTGTCCGACTACGGCCGCCAGCTCATCGAAAAACAGCGTCTGCAATATCAGTATAACCTGAGCGAAAAACAGGTTCGTAAATATTATCACATCGCCACCCGCAAACCCGGCAACACCGCTGATACTATGCTGCAGCTCCTTGAAACCCGTCTCGACGCACTTGTGCTGCGCGCCGGATTTGCCCGTTCAATCTATCAGGCACGCCAGCTCGTCAGCCACGCGCACTTCCGCGTCAACGGGCAGAAGGTTAATGTGCCGTCCTATTCCGTGCGTATCGGCGACGTTATCACCGTGCGCGAAAAAAGCCGCGAACTGGATATCTTTCCGTCCGCTCAACAGATCGCCAGCACGCCGGAATACCTCACAGTGGACGATAAAAAACTGACCGCCACCCTCAGCCGTCTGCCCGAACACGGCGAAGTACCGGTACAGTGCGAAATCTCGCTCGTTGTCGAGTTCTACTCACGCTAAGAGATAATCATACTGCAAAAGCCCGCCATTTCCGGCGGGCTTTTTTGTGTTCCGCCGTTGAAATTTTTGACAAGACAACAGGATTTATACAGATAAAAATCGGTGTCAGAAACCGCAAAAATAAGATCCTGTTATCCTGTCTAAATATTCTGCATTTAAGTAGACGTTTTATTATTTCTTTTAACTGATAAGCAATAACTGCTAACTTTTTCCCATGCTCTTTCGCGAAATAGCCATAACCGTTCTGGATTTCGAAACCACCGGCGCGGTGCCGGGATTTGAAAGTGAACCGTGGCAGATTGGACTGGTTGTATTGCGTGCCGGTAAAATTGATCCGGCGTCGCTGTTCGAGACATTGATTTGCGTCGATGCCAACCGTCCGTTCAACGCCTATGCGCCGGGAAAACACCATGCCCTGCGCGACGAAATCGCCGCCGCGCCGCCGGCGTGTACCGTCTGGAAAAATATTGAGCCGCTGCTCGCCGGCCCGCTGGCGGCGCACAACGTTGCGGTGGAAAAAAAGTTTTTACGCAAAATGGCGCCGCTGCATCCGTTCGGGCCGTGGATCGATACATTAAAACTCGCGCGTCGCGCGTGGCCTAAAGCGCCGTCGCACAGGCTTAGTGATTTAATCACCGGATTAAATTTAAAACCGCGCATCCGGACATTCTGCCCGGACCATTCCGCGCACGATGCTCTTTACGACGCCGTCGCCTGTGCCGCACTGCTGGAGTTTTTGTTAAAGCAAAACGGCTGGGAACATCTTGAAATAATGTAGGTCAGGTATTTTGCCTGCCTGCGTTATTTTTCTGAAGCGGCAGAGGCGGTATTGTTGGTTCCGGTATCGCGTTTGTACCAGCCTTTACGCTGTCCCGGTTCGTCTTTTTCTTTTTCCGGCTCGTCGTTCGCAAATGAACTTTCCGACCAGCCGCGCGGCCATTGTGTATTTACCGAATCGCTTGAATCAAATCGACGCCGTGATTCTGCGTATACCTGTTCCGGATTAGTCATAACGTATGGTGTTAATAGGACAACCAATTCACTTCGATTATCTTTGTTGCTGCGTGAGCTGAACAGCCAGCCGAGCAGAGGGATGTCACCGAGAAGAGGGATTTTTGTGTTGCTTTTGCTCATTTCTTTGCGAATCAGTCCGCCGAGCATAACGGTTGCACGATCCTGAACAGCAACTGTTGCGCTGATTTCCCGCTTAGCAACAATAGGAACTTCGTTTTTATCGATCGTTACCTCCCCGGCAACATCATCGGCGGTTTGGGTTATTTCCATTACGACGAAACCTTTAGGGTTAATATTCGGCGTTACAGTTAAGGTAATACCGATATTCCGGTATTCATAGGTTGCACGGGCACTGTAACTGTCATTATAGCTGTTAATGGATGAAGAGATAACGGGACGTTCTTCGCCAATGGTTATTTTTGCTTCGGTATTGTCCGTGGTCATCACCACCGGTGTGGATAGAATGCGAGCATCGCTGTCTGTTTTTGCAGCATTAATAATCATACGTAAATCCAATGAAGGAATTATTCCGTAATAACTTAAAGAGCCTGCACTCATATATAAATTGGATGCCAGCCCGGAAGCATCAAACCCTGCTGTATGGGATGATGAATACTCAGTTGCCTCTTTGATCATGTTTGTAACAACAGTGGTTATTCCAGTGCCAGTTGATGATGATGTTGTCGTTGTTGTTTTTAGTGATTCCCCGCCATGATCATAAACCCATTGAACACCAGTTTGGAATGTATCACCGAGATTAATGCTTAAAATCACAGCTTCAATCATCACCTGCTCGAGCATGACATCGAGGCTGGCGACAACAACCTTCAGGGTGGCGATGTCGGATTTACGTCCCATTAAGAGCAGGGAGTTGGAACGCTCGTCAGAGAGAATTTTGGTGTCAGCAGAGAGGCGGCCGATCGCGTTTTGCGCTTCCGGTGAAACAGTGGTTCCGGTCGCGCGGGTGATGTTCGCGGCGACATCAGAGATCGCTTCGCGGCGTTCCTCCGGTGTTCTGGCAGCGCCGGGCGCTTTAGTTTTTTCAGTGACCTGTGCGGCACCGACAAATTCGTTCAGAATTCCGGCAATCTCTTTGGCCTTGGCATATTCAAGGTTGATGACCTCCACCGTCACGGTAGGATCGACTGGTACATCGAGCACTTTGATGATGCGATCAAAAAATTCGAAGTTGGCTTCTTTGGAAAAGACGATGAGGATGTTGGTGCGCTCGTCGGAAACAAATTTAACCTCGCCCTGAATCATCTCCTGCTCAATGACAACCGAACCGGATGGGGTGGATGCCGGAATTTCGGCGCGCGGCGCGCGGATAACTCCGGGCGGTGCAGCGGGGACAGCGACGGTGGAACCCTGCTGTTCGCTGGTTTTGGTTTTGGCGGCATCGACAAGCTCCTTGAGTTTACTGGCGACACTGCCCGCTTCAGCGTAGTTGAGCTGATAGATGCGCGGCTCGATGCGCTCAAGCGGCTGATCCACCATAGTGATGAGTTCTACAATTTTTGCAATGTTGACGGCGGTGTCGGTGACGAGCACGCTGTTGATGCGCTCAAGGTGCTGAATTTTTCCGTAGGCGTGAATAAGGTGCTGGATGAGCGGCTGTACATCCTGAAAAAGGACGTAGCGCAGCGGGATAACCTGCGACATCAGCACATCCGCAGGAACGTAGGTGTTGTCTTCCGGATCAAACGTGCGGATTTCCATACCTTCCTGCCGTGCGTTGGCAATGGGAACAACTTTTAGAAATTTGTCGCCCATCGGTACGAGCGCCACCCCGTTCATGGCGAGGACGGTTTCAATCGCCTGTTTGGCTTCGTCCTGCGTGAGATCGCGGCCTTTAAGGGTAATGCGTGCGCTGAGGTCGGCCTGTTTAAGGATCGTGCGGCCGGTCCATTCGCGGTACAGCTCAACCGCCTGATCGAGCGGTGCGTCTTCAAAGCTGAGCTGGATTTTCTGCTGCGAAAAAACCGGCAGTGCCGCAACGGTGAGCAGAGCGATGATTAAAGTTTTCAGTTTCATAATTTACCTCACGAAAAAGCTTTAAGGTCGAAGGTTTTAAAGTCAAAGGTCTTGAAATCGTTTTTCCAACGACCTGCGATTTTTAACTTTCTGACTTTTGACATTTTTAATTTTTCCCCCGCCGATATGCACAATCGATGATCATGGATCCGCGTAAAATACCTTCTCGCTGTGCGTCGGGCTGAGCATTGAGCTGGCGGACGTCATAGCGAATGCCCTGACTTTGCAAAGCAAATAAAAACTTTACGAGCGATTCAAGCGTGCCTTCCCAGTTGCAGCTTATGCCGAGATCGAACAGGGTACCGATCTGCTCTTCGCGATAGGGCTGTGTACGGACGAGGTCGAGCCGGTGTTCGTCGGCAATGCGTTTAATTTCTTTGAGCAGTTCGGCAGTGACGGAAACACGTTCGTCGTAGACCGGCATTTGCGCTTGCAGTTCGGTGAGCCGTTCTGTCCAGTTTTCCTGTTCAACCAGCAGGCGTTGATGGAATTCAATCTGCCGCTGCAGCCGTTCTTTTTCGGCGCCGAGCCGGCGCTGCACGGCGATTTTGGGTCCGCCGACCCAGTACATGATGCCGGTCAGCAGAATGGTGAATGTAGCGAGAAGCAGAACGCCTTCCCGCGTTGAAATATTAATTTTCGGTGCATTGATCATGGCTGTTCTCCTGTGATACCCGCCGCCGGCGGCAGATCGGCGGTGATGGAGAACGTGGAGACGCGCCGGTCTTTAACGAGCCGTGTGCTGACAGGCTGATCTTTTACGCCGGTAAAGAGTTCGGATTTTCCGAGGTTTTGAAAAAAATCGTAGACCGGCTCGGTGTTATCGCTCGCGCCGCGCAGGCTGACGGCCTCACCTTTTTTATAGGTGAACGATGCCAGCTCAACGCCGGCGGGCAGGATGACAGTAATTTCGCGCAGACATTCGAGTGCGGAGTGTGAACGGTCGGCAAATTTTTCGAGCGAAAGCATTTCTGCGCGTGCCGCCTGCGCGCGCAGCGCCGGTCCGGCGTATTGTTCGGCTTCATTTTCAATACGCCGGAATCCGGCGTTGCGAATTGAAAATATAATACCGGCGATCGCAATGATACCGAGCCAGAGTCCGAGCACCGCGGCGGTGACAACGGCGCCGATGCGCTGCATTTTGCGTTTACGCTGCAGATCGAGCCATTCCTGCGGAACGAGTTCAACGTGATGTGTCTCTTTATCCAGCGCGCGCCGCGCGATGCCCTCGGCAAGCGGCGTCAGATCGCTTAACGGCTGCGCCTGAACCGGCACACCGAGCCGCGCTTCCATTTTTTTTAACAGCGGCGCCGGCAGTTCGCCTTCGTGCCGGAACAGAATCTGATCGAGCGGGCGGCTGCCGTATTTTGTTTCGATGAAGAGCAGGGAATAGGCGAATTCTTCGACGAGTTCGTTTTGAATTTCTTCGTCTGCAAGATTACGGAACAGTGCGAGCGGGCGGACACAAACCGGCACACCGTCGTCCGTGATGACCAGGAAAAACTCAGTATGCTCAATCAAAATCATCAGCGCCCGCCCGCTGTGTGGTCGGATATCAGCAGCCAGGCTCCACCACGACAGCATTTCGGCGTCGACGCTTTTAATATACACATGATGCGCTTTGAACAGCTCGCCGAGTTCATCTACCGTTTTACGCGGCGCGGCCACAGCGAGGATGCGCGAGCTCTCTTCGGTCTGGTGAAATACTTCGAATGACACCGTCAACTGGTCCACTGGAAACGGTGAAATACTGTCAATCTGCAAGTCGACCATGCTTTGCAGTTCAGCGTCGTCGGTGGAAGGCAGGTCCAGTACATGCAGCAGCAGCTGCCCGGAGGAAAGGGCGACGGTAATTGTGCCGCAAAATTCATGCCGGATTTCCGGCAGAAGTTCTGCCGGAAACGCGGGGGCGTCGTCGCGTGCAAAAAAACTTTCCGGAACCGGTATCGAACCTTCCCTGATTTTTTCCACCGTTCCTTTACGGTTTTTTCGCAACACCACCCATTCGACCGCTTTGCCGGTGCAGTGAATGCCGGTCGAATATCTAAACGGATAGATCATTCAATTTTTTTTTCCTTCAAGCCAGAATAGCGGAGCGAGTTCCTTTTCGCCCAGCTTAAAGATGCAGGAGATGCTTTTTTCTACATCGGCAACTTTTCCAACAGAGGTGATGGAGACATATTCGGGCTTCATTGTGAATTTGGCGGGATCGAGACCGATGGCATCAAAATCCGCCTGTCCCAGTCCGTCATCCTCCGTATCGGCTTCGCCGTCCGGTCCAAGCCGGAGTTCCAGGATTGCTTCAATCATCTCCTCGTTGATTTCCATCGTATACAGCACATCGCGCACTGCACTGTTCGGATTCACCTTGCCGTCGCCCCATGTTGTAAGAAATTTTCCGATGCCGATAATCGGTGTTTCAGTTTTTTCGTCCGCCGGAGTGCCGTACAGAACTTCTTCGCTCCAGTGTTTAATCAGCAGCAGTTCGTCGACCATATCCACCGGCGCATTTTTACATTCGTAACCGCGCTCGCGGTAAAACGGATCATCCGATTCTGCGCCGTTCAGGCGGTGCAGCTCATTTTCATCCTGCCAGTCTTCGAGGCAGTCGATCATCTCATCCCAGCGCGTATTCGGAATGCCTGCCATTTCAAACATCATCTTCCAGTCGTCCGGCGACATTTTTTTGATATTCCGGCGGCTTTCTTCAAAATCGATGTGCAGAATCACCTCGCCGTCGCCGAGCGCTTCAGTGTATTTCACCGACACACCGTTCGCCACCTGAACGGCGGCGTTCAGCATCGGATCATCATAAATAATAATTTCACCCTGCGGCGGCTTTTCTTCTTCCTCGAACGACAGCATGGCTTTCGCCATTTCAATTCCGGCGAGCGCCAGCTGCTCCGCTTTAAACTGCTTACGCGCCGCCGCAATCAGCCGTGTTTCCAGCTGCATTTCAAACGCGAATGTTCCAACAATCAGAGAAACGATTAATAGAATCCACAGCGCCAGAATCAGTGCAGCGCCGGACCGGCGCTCGCGCCGGAAATTCGAAGCACGAATAACGAAGCACGAAACAAATTTTGAATTTTCAAATTTTTGAAATCCATTTCCTGTTTCTAAATTCGGATTTTTAATTTTTTTCATTATTTCGAATTTCGGAATTCGTGCTTCGAGTTTTTCAGCGCGGTGCATTAATTTTGTTCGTCACAATCGGACCGAGCGGAATTTCAATCATCCGTTTATATTGAACAGGGCGGCTGTAACGGTCCGGCGGATCGGCGTAGAGTGTGATCTCCACCAGACTTGGAATCGCATTCGTTTTTTCCCAGTTATCTGTCCAGCCCTCATCCTCTTCGCTTGTATTATCGTACACTACGCAGCGCAGACCCTTCATGGTGTCACTGATAAACCAGCTTTGTTTTTCAACTTCATCTTCGTTAGCGAGATACGGCCAGACCGTGACCAGCATGCCGTCCGCGCCGGAATCCGGATCGCGTCCGCCGCCGATTTCAATGCGGTGCAGGCCATAGCCGTACACTTCGCCCTCCGGAATAAATGCTGCAGAACCCGTCACCCAGCTGATAGTGTGTTCGCCGAGTCCCGATGAATTACGCTCCATCCGGAAACCGTATTTTTCCGGCGCAGTGTCAAAAAATGCCATCGACCGCAGTGCCGACGCAAGCCGGTCCATCACAAAATCACCGTAATGCATTTTGTCCAGCGCTTCCCGTCCGCTCGTCCACGCCCGCAGCGTCGTTGCAAAAATCTGCCAGGCAATGGTCACTGCAATCACCAGGATCACCATCGACATCATAATCTCAAGCAACGTAAATCCAGCGGCGGAACCTGATCTCCGAGCACGCTTAAACGCGCCCTGAGGTCGCGTTCCACCTTTTGATTGACGATTTTTTTTCATTCGAATTTCTATTGCCTCGTGCCTTTTGCCTAATGTCTTAATCTTCCTCCGGCGGAATAAAAACCCACGTCACAATCTCTTCATAGGCCGATTTACCGCGATCCGACCAAAGCACGCGCGTGCGAACGGTGAACAGCCCTTCACGGTCTTCAGTGTCCGCTCCTTCAATTTCGCGCTCCCAGCGGTATCCCGGCGCATCGTAAAACGAACCCGAATCACGTCCCTCTTCAATCATGCCGCGGGAGAGGGGATGTTCGGCGCTGATGTTTGCAATCAGCCGCTGCGCAGTGCTGTAATGCTTCGAGCGTCCGGCGACTTCTAAACAGCGCGCCGTCGCCAGCAGCAGTGCGCCGCCGCCGGTTCCCAGCAGGACTACCGCGAGCAGAACTTCAATCAGTGTCATACCTGATTTAAAACCCGAAGCACGAGTTCCGGAATTCGAAACAGATTGCCGCACCGCTGCTTTGCATTCGCAAAGTCTTTCTTCACTTCGTTCCGAATCAAAATTCGAAATTTTAAAAAATTGAAATCTGTTTTCTGTTTTTAATTTCAGATTTTTAATTTTCTTCATTTGTTTCGTGCTTCGATATTCGAATTTCAAATTTAATTTCTTACCGTGGTTTTGGCGGTGACGGGATTACAGATAATTTCGGAACGCTGGCCGCCGCCGGCGGAATAGATAATTTTGAATCCGTCGTTCATGCCGGACGGATAAAACCGCACACGCTTATCCTCGTCATGCCGGCGCCGGCGCGAGGTCGCTGTGGATTGTGCGGTATTCTGGAATAATTCAATGGTTACATGTTCCGGCAGTTTGCGCGTCAGTGTTTCGCCGGCACTGTTTTCGTTTGTGCCGCCGGCACACTTCATGCTGATCCGGCTTTCAGTGAACTCCAGTACGCATTCCGACTGTTTTAAAATCGACATGCTGCGCGCATAACGCGCCAGCCGGATCGTCGTCCGTTCCGCATCGCGCATCTGTAAGGAACTCAGTCCGCCGCGAAACGACGGAATCGCAACTCCGGCGGCCAGTCCAATGACAACGACAACCAGGATGATTTCGATTAGAGTGAAACCATGGCGAGAATCTGAAGGTCGAAGGTCGAAGGTCTTCATGGTTCTGATTTTTTGACTTTTGACATTCAGACCTTTCCCATCCATTAATCCCAGTTATTAAACTCTTTGCCCTTTGGCGATTTCGTTGAAAGGTCGAAACCCATGTTGTGCGAGCCGGGCGTGCTGTACTGATATTTGCTGCCCCACGGGTCGTTGAGTGCGCTTGGCGTGAGGATTGCCGGTTTGCCATCTTGGGATTTCGTCAGCTCATCGAGCGACGACGGATATTTAAAGTTCATCATATAATACTCGTTAATTCCGTTCTGCACCGTTTTCAATCCGGCAGCAGCCTTGGTTTCAAGTGCCGTATCCAGTTTGCCGGCGATGTTCGGAATAGCGATGGATGCAATGATGCCGATGATGACGACAACGAGCAGGATTTCAATGAGTGTGAATCCGCTGTTTTTGGCGAGTCTGCGTTTACTTCTTTTCATGATATTTCTCCTTTTTTCCGCGGTCACCGCCCGCGGATGCAATTTATGCTCCAAGACCTCCGGTCAGATTAAACACTGCGGATAATAAACTGACCGCAACGAATCCAACCATAATTGCGACACCTAAAATTAACAGCGGCTCCAGCACCGTTGTCAGCACTTTTATGCTCTGCTCAAGCTCTTCATCGTACCGGCGCGCAATATTATGCAGTGCGCCGGCGAGGTCGCCGGTTTCTTCGCCGACGGCGAGCATGTCCGTTAACAGTTCCGGAAATACTCGACTGGCGGCGAGCGGACCGGAAATACTCGAACCGTCTGTCACGCGTGTGCGCGCCGTGGCAATCTCATTGGAAAGCACCACATTGCCGACGGTGTCCTGTACAATGGCCAGCGCACGCAGAATCGGCACACCGTTTTTAATTAATGTTTCGAGCGTGCGTGCAAACTGCGCGAAGGCGTTGGCGCGGATAATCTGTTTCATCACCGGTATTTTCAACTGCCAGCCGTGCCACTTGTGTTTGCCGGCGGCGGTTTTCAACCAGCGGTTGAATGAAATTCCGGCAAGGATGAATGCGCCGAGAATGACGAGTCCGTATTTAATCAGCACATCACTGATCGCAATCATCAGGCGTGTGGATGCCGGCAGCGTTCCGCCGAGCTCTTCAAAAATTCCGGTGAAGACCGGAACCACGATGACCATCAGTCCGATCACCGCGCCGATGCCGATGGTCATTACGATCATGGGATAAATCATCGCGTTAATTACTTTGCTGCGCGCCGACAGCATACGCTCGTAATGAGTCACCAGACTTTCGAGCGAATCGGCGAGTGCGCCGGATGCTTCGCCGGCGCGCACCATACTGATGTAAAGCGGCGGAAAGGTTTCGGGATAAATTTTCAAAGCGTCGGAAAACGACGTTCCTTGAATGACCTCATCGCGCAGACGGCTGACGATCGCGGTGCGGGCGTTATCGCTGTGCCGTCTTGCCATCGTGTGCAGTGCGCGGCCAAGCGTCATACCGGATGAAAGCAGGTCAGCGACCTCCCTGGTGAAGTAGAGCGTTTCCCGCAGCTTCATTTTTGTGCGGCTGCGCCGCTCAAGCCTGAACCGTTTTTTCCCCGGCGCCGGGGTTGCTTTTTTAGCGGTACCGGACGCCGGTGTAATGGAAAGCGGTGTACAGCCGGTCTGCTGAATCATGCGTATGGCGTTCTGGCGGTCAGCGGCTTCCAGCGTTCCGTCGATCCGCCTGCCGGCGGCGTCTTTTGCAATATAGTTAAAGGCGGGCATAAAAAAGAGTTTGTATTTTCTTTCAGGTATGAGAAAAATATCCATTATAACCCTAAGTTTAAAGGAGTTTTTTATGCGTAGGTATTTTCTTTTTTTGGCAGTGATCGCCGGACTGCTTGCCGGTTGCGGAAAATTTTCTCAGCAAAAGGCGATCGCCATCGTTAATTCCGGCGCGGTGAATGCGGATGTGATTGAACAAATTCGCAGCTTTGTTGAAAAGGAATTAAAAGTGATTGTCCGCAGCACAGAGGATATGCAGCTCGCCTCTGCCGGAAATGTCGATGCCGCCATGACGCTCGCACAGAAAATCCGCGGGGAGGGCGATGTGATTTTTATTGCAGTTACCGCCATTCCGGAATCCGAAGATCATCTGACGGTAGATACTGAAACACGCACCGCGATTGTTAATGTTGAACCGCTGAAAACGGATGACGCACAGAAATTTGAACGCCGCATTGAACGGCAGGTTATGCGCGCAGCCGCGTTCGCAGTGGGTCTGGCTCCGACGCCGGACCCGTATTGCGTTACGCGCGACTACTCATCGCTCGAAGATCTCGACCGCATGGGACGCAATTTTTCACCGCCGTGGCAGGGGCGCTTCGCCGGTGAAGTTGAAAAACTCGGACTCACTGCGCCGGAAGCCGACGCATGCAAGGGCGGCGTTTGCCCGTTCAAAAAATAATTTTCATAACCCCCTAACCATAAGGAGAGAACAATGCCTGATTTTGGAAATCCTTTTGCCGGTCTGGCCAATGACCGTAAACTGACGGACGCTGAACTGATTCGCGCCATCCGTTTTATGATCTCTGCTGAATATGAAGCCATTCAACTTTATATGCAGCTTGTTGATTGCACCGACAATGAGCTGGCAAAAAAAGTGCTCATCGATATCGCCGACGAAGAACGCGTGCACGCCGGAGAATTTCTCCGTCTGCTGCAGGAGCTTGCGCCGGATGAAATGGAGTTTTACAGAGAAGGCGCCGAAGAAGTTGAAACCGAGTTCCTCGGCAAAACCGCCGGCCGGAATTCTGAAACCGGCGGTTCACTCGGAATCGGAAGTTTAAAATAGATTCATTCACCACAGAGTACACAGAGATTCAGAAGACCTTTACTCCGTGCCTCAGTGACCTCTGTGGTTAAAATAATTTTGCCCTTAATCATTTTGCTAAGAGAAAAGGAAAAATATCATGGACATGTTGAAAAGAAATCTTGCTCCGATTACCGATGCCGCCTGGGCGGAAATTGAAGCCGAAGCCCGCCGGCAGTTGACGCCGCGTCTTTCGGCGCGCCGGTTTGCCGATGTCGATGGACCGTTCGGCTGGGAATTCGCCGCCGTATCCACCGGACGGCTGAAAACATCCAAACAGAAAAATGTTATCACCGGAATTCATCAGGTTCTGCCGTTGATTGAACTGCGCGTGCCGTTCACCGTCAGTCAGGACGAAATGGATGCCATCGGGCGCGGCGTAAAAGATATTGATTTCGGCACATTGCGGGACGCAGCGATCGCCTATGCCGATTATGAAGAAAAATCTGTATTCTTCGGCAACAAAGCCGCCGGCATTACCGGAATTTATGAAGTCATTGAAGGCGCACCGGTGCCGCTTAAACTCGAAGCCGCAAATGTGCTTGAAGCCGTTACCGAAGCTAAACTCCGGCTGATTCTCGCCGGTGTTGAAGGCGAAGCCAACCTGGTTGTCAGCGATCGCGTCTGGAAATATCTTGCGCGCCGCACCTGCGGTACATCTCTTGAAAATATGCTGGAAAAAGAGATCGGCGGCAAAGTCATCCGCTCTGAACAGTGTAAAGGCGCGCTGCTGGTCTCCGCGCGCGGCGGTGATATTGAGCTGACCATCGGACAGGATATCTCTATCGGTTACGCCGGAACAGGTGAAAAGGGCATCGAGCTCTGCTTCGCCGGCAGCTTTACCTCCCGCGTTCTTTCGCCGGAAGCGTTTGTCGCGCTGGAAATAAAATAACCGGTCATAAATTTAGGGGCTGTAGTAGATAAGCTTGAATGCTAAGCTTGTCTAATGAAGATAACTCGTTGCAAGTTATTAAGAAAACAGCAGTTAAGACTGCTCGACTATTTTGTTCTGGAAGTGACAGCCCAACAGTGCAGCCCAGTTTTACCGCAAACTGCGTGAGGCAATTGCACATCACCTTGAGCAAAAAGAACATGAAGTGTTCGATGGAGCGGTTGAATTGGATGAGAGTTATTTCGGTGGTGTCCGCAAGGGTAAGCGCGGTCGAGGAGCTGCCGGCAAGGTCGCTGTCTTTGGCATCTTGAAACGCGGTGGCAAAGTCTACACCAAGATCGTGAATGACGCCAGTACCGAAACGCTGATGCCATTGATCTCCAGGAAAACAGCGCCAGACAGCCTGGTGTATACCGATTGCTATCGAAGCTGCAATGCCTTGGACGTGAGTGATTTCTACCATGAAAGGATCAATCACCCGGCGCTATTTGCGAAGGGCAAGAACCACATCAATGGCATTGAGAACTTTTGGAATCAGGCCAAGCATGTGCTGAGAAAATACAATAGGATTCCGAAAGAGTCGTTCCCGCTATTCCTCAGGGAATGCGGGTTCAGATTCAATTACGGAAGCCCTAAGCAACAATTGAAAACACTGAAGGAGCGGGCTGATATTTAGTGCTTATCTACTACAGCCCCTTTTTTTATAATCAGAGCATCTCCCGTTTACTTTGCCTTTATCGCATGGAGTAGAGTTGCCGTGCCTTTCAACAGCTTGCGCAGGCTCAAGCTTTTTTGAGTTTTGTCGGTTCAATTGACTATAAAAATGGGCAGGCTGGAATGCCCGCCCCACACGTTTCACGATGCAAAAGGACAGGCAGGAATGCCTGCTCCGCGTTTTAGCGGTACTCGCTGACACGAGCGCCCTGCTATGGTTGTGTCAATTTACTTAAAGGACTGGATAAAATAAAAAATTCCACAACTTATTGTCGGGCAGGGAATTAAGTGGTGGCGGGACCCGGAATCGAACCGGGGACACAGGGATTTTCAGTCCCTTGCTCTACCAACTGAGCTATCCCGCCGGAAAAAGAAACGCGCATCATACGAAAATGAGAATATGTGTCAACGGAAATCAACGCGAAGCACTGCTCATCCGTTTTGCCGTTAGGAAACTGAAACCGGAATGAAACAGTCCGGCTATGAGTGCGTTTCCTGTTTTACAAATTTTGCGATGAACATGCCGGAGCCGGGTCCGTCGTACGGCCAGAGCTGGAGCGTGCCGTTAGTTTGTTCCCCGGTGAGCGGATTGATAAACGGTGCAAGTGAAAACTCAGGATGATCTTTTAGAAAGCCGGCAACGACTTCGCCGGTTTCTGCGACGGTGAATGTGCAGACAGCGAAAACAAGAACACCGCCGGGTTTTACGCATTCTGCGGCACGGTCGAGCATGCGGAGCTGCAGATTACGTTTTTGTGCCGGATCGCGCAGATCGGAACGCCAGCGCGCATCGGGATTACGGTTCCAGGTTCCCCAGCCCGAACACGGCGCGTCAACAAGTACGCCGTCGAACAGGTGCGGCAGACATTCCTGTCTGCCGTTTTTGATCAGGCAGGAATGCCCGCCCCTCTCTCCGGCAAGATTATGCAGTTGTGTTCGAATATTTTTAATTCCGGCGGCGCGCGCGCGTTTTTTACACTCTTGCAGTGCGGACTGGCGGACGTCGGTTGATAACACTTTTCCGGCGCCGCCGATTTTATCGGCAAGCTGCAGTGATTTCCCGCCGGTACCGGCACAGGCGTCCCACCAGTCAGATCCGGATTCCGGCGCCGCAATTTCGACCACTGCCTGCGAATTGATATCCTGTACACTGTATTGTCCGCCGGCGCCGAGTGCCGCCAGCGAAACTCCGGCGTCGAGTGCAATGGCGTTGTGGAGCACCGGATGCTGCCGGAATTGTATTCCGGCGGCGGAAAGCACCGCTTCGAATTTTTCGGAGCGCAAACGCAGCCAGACCGGGGGGCGGCGCTGCAGCGATTCGTAAAAATCATGTTCACGTCCTGCCGGAATTGAAATGTGTTTTTCAAATCCGGCGGGGAACAGATCTGAATAATGCAGACGCGATGTCTCCGTCGCGTCTACTTTTACAAACGGCACAAGTGCCGGATGAATTTCAGCGCCGTCGAGCATACGGCTGAGCGCCGCTTTTTCAACGGGATTAGAAATTGTATCCATTTTGTTTGTCCAGCCGAGCCACCGGAAATATGAAAAAAAACATTCCGAAAGAAACCGGCGGTCGCGTGAGCCGAGTTCGCGCCGGCGCTTAAAGAACGCGGCGAGTACCCGGTCGGCCGGCTTTTGCTGTTCAATCACCTGCGGTACGAGTGTTTCGAGCAGTCCGTGCAAAATTTCGGCTTGCCGAAGATAGATTTTTTCGTTTGTTTGTTTCGCGTATTCCATGAACTTTATTGTTTCCGGCGGTATATTGTTCAGAATAGTATAATCATTTGTCTGCCGGGATGTAAAAACAGAATTGAGGAGGACAGCGATGGCGAAGGAGCTTGGATTTGTGATGATCACACCGCATTCAATACGCAAGTCGCGTACCGGCGGAATTATCGGACGGTTCAGCCGCATTGAAGGCCTGGATCTGGTCGCTGCACGCATGTTCGGCCCGGGTCATGACCTTGTGAACCGTTTCGCCGAACAGCTCCGCACAATGAAAGATATTGCACCGGACCGGCGCGATACCCTGGCGGATTATGTACTGCGCGCATTTGCACCGGACACGGAATCGGGACGCCCGCGCCGCGTGATGCTGCTGTTGTATGAAGGGGAGAACACGATTGAAAAAATTTACCGCGCCGCCGGCGGTTTGGCCGATGCACAGGAATCTGCCGACACCGTGCGCGGGACATACGGTGATTTTGTTCGCGGTCCGGATGGAAATCTCGTTTATTTTGAACCGGCGGTTTTGATTGCGCCAACCACAAACGCTGCGAAACAGATGCTTGCTCTGTGGCAGGAACACGCCGAAACCGACGGCGGGATCATCAATAATGCACACAGTCTGGCAAATGTGGATGCCCAGCGCACGCTGGTGATTATTAAGCCGGACAATTTCCGTTTTCCGAGCTCGCGTCCGGGAAATATTATCGATCTGTTTTCGCACTCCGGCCTGCGCATTATCGGTGCGCAGGTGCACCGCATGAGCATGGCGGAAGCCAAAGAATTTTATGGTCCGGTGCAGAGCGTGCTGCGCGAGAAACTGTGCGGCCATACCACTGATAAAGCGTGCCTGGCACTTGAAAAAGAATTCGGTTTTGTGATGCCGGCAGACGTGCGCAACGCACTGTCCGGCACACTCGGCCCCTATTGCGGCGATTATCAGTTTTATGAAATTATGCGCTTCATGACCGGAAAATGGCTGCCGGATGTGCCGGAAGATGAGATGAATTCTGCCGGAACAGTACGCTGTTTTATTCTGATTTATGCCGGTGATAATGCAGTAAATAAAATCCGCACAATTCTCGGTCCGACCGATCCGCGCAAAGCGCAGCCCGGCTCCGTCCGCAAAGAATACGGCAGCGATATCATGGTCAACGCCGCGCATGCGTCCGATTCTCCGGAAAACGCCAGACGTGAAATGGGCATTTTAAAGCCGGAACGCAACGGCTTAAAAAAATGGATTGACGCCTACTATGTGTAGTTTACTTTACCGCGGTTAAAAATTCCGGAGAAATACGCCGTATGTGGAGAGATATAGAAGCTGCATCTGAAGATGCCATTCTCGGATTAACTGAAGCGTTTAAAAAAGATTCGCGCGCTTTCAAAGTTAATCTGGGCGTCGGCGTCTACCAGGATTCCGCCGGCCGCACGCCGATCCTGTCATCGGTTCAGTCCGCCGAAAAAATAATTTTCGCAACCGAAATTACTAAAAATTATCTACCAATCGCCGGCGCCGCCGAATATGACTGCGCAGTTCAGCGATTAATTTTCGGTGCAGAGAACAGCCGCGCGGCCACCGTACACACACCCGGCGGCACCGGCGCACTGCGGCTCGCAGCGGAACTGCTCACGCGGTTTACCGGAAAAACCATCTGGGTCAGCACTCCGACCTGGGCAAACCATCATAATGTTTTTCAGTCCGCCGGTCTGACAGTAAAAGAATATCCATATTACAACCCGGATACCAAAGCGCTGGATGAAAATGGGTTTTTTGCCGCACTCGAGAAAATATCTGCCGGAGATTCTGTTCTGCTGCACGCGTGCTGTCATAATCCGACCGGCGTTGATTTAACACCGGCACAGTGGGATCGCGTTGCCGGAATCGCAAAGGCAAACGGCTGGACGCCATTGATTGATTTTGCCTATCAGGGCTTTGGCGACGGACTGGAAGCCGACCGTATCGGTGTTGAAAAGCTGCTCGCTGCCGGCATTGAGCTGCTTGTTGCGAGTTCCTTTTCGAAAAACTTCGGGCTCTACCGCGACCGCGTCGGCGCATTGACCGCCGTTGCAACGGCGCCGGCGGACGCTGAAATTGCGTTAAGCTATATGAAAGCGCAGGCGCGCGTACTCTATTCCAATCCGCCGGCACACGGCGGCATGATTGTTTCCACGATCATGGGCAGCCCGGAATTTACAAAATTGTGGCGCGCCGAACTGGACGGTATGCGCTGCCGGATGGCGGAAGCCCGTGCAACGCTGGCCGCCGGACTGCAGGAGCGCGGTGTAAAAATGGACTGTTCGTTCATGACGCGCCAGAAAGGAATGTTTTCGTTCAGCGGATTGAATAAAAAGCAGGTCGAGTTTCTGCGCGAAGAAAAAGCAATTTACATTGTCGGTTCCGGTCGCATCAACGTCGCCGGCCTCACGCCGGCAAATATCAGTTATGTTTGCGACGCTGTTGCCGAAGCATTTGCGATGTAAATAAAACAGCCGCATGTATGTATTGCCGCAGACGCGTTTCACCATACTGACTGTTTTTGACCGGAAATAACTTATTTCAAAATCCGGCGGTTTGATATGGTAAAGTAAATCAGAAACCTGTCTAATATCCGGTTTATTGGAATTCGTTTCCATCCGGCAAGCGCCGGAATTTTTAGCAACAGAATTAAAATTATGTCTCTACTCAGCAAAATCGGTTCTTTTTTAAAACGAAACACTACTATTACGCCGGCGGAGGATACACCGCGTCCGGTTCGTAAATCCGGTCTGAAAACCGGTAAAGTAAAATCGGCCAAACAAACCCCGCAAACCTGGGCGCCCGGCAAAAATAAAAAACCCGGGGCACCGGTCAAACGCAGACCGGCGCGCAAACCGTGGGATCCGGCATCGTTCAACGTACCGCCGGAAGAGGGCCGAACCCGGTTTCAGGATTTGAATCTGCCGAACGAACTTCTGCACGCGATTGCTGATCTGGGTTTTAAATACTGCACGCCGATTCAGGCGGAAATCCTGCCGCTTACACTCGCCGGTAAAGATATGGCCGGTAAAGCACAGACCGGCACCGGTAAAACCGCTGCATTTCTGCTCGGTATTTTCACGCATTTTATCAAAAATCCGCAGGGTGCACCAAAGCCCGGTACGCCGCGCGCACTCATTCTGGCTCCGACGCGCGAACTGGCTACACAAATTCGTGACGATGCACTGGAGCTGAGCAAATATACTCCGTTCAAAACCGTCGCCATCTACGGCGGCATTGATTATGCCAAACAGCGCCGGCTGCTTGAAGCGCCGGTCGATATCATCGTCGCCACACCGGGACGATTGATCGACTTTTCCAGTCAGGGCGCACTGAATCTGCGCGGCGTTGAAATTCTGGTTATTGACGAAGCCGACCGCATGCTCGATATGGGCTTCATTCCCGATGTGCGCCGGATTATTTATAAAACGCCGGCGAAAGAAAAACGGCAGACGCTGCTCTTCAGCGCCACGCTGGATGATGAGGTCATGCGGCTGGCATCTGCGTGGATGGTTAATCCCGGTAAAATTGAAATTGAGCCGGACAATACCGCCGCCGTTACCGTTGACCAACGCGTTTACATTGTCACCGATAATCAGAAATTCGCTTTGCTGTATAACATCCTTAAAAATGAGATCGTCGACAATAATTCCGTACTGATTTTTACCAACCGGCGCGATCAGGCCGAAGCGCTTTCCGATCAGCTGTACCGTTACGGCTTCGACTGCGAAATGCTTACCGGCGCCGTGGCGCAAAACCGGCGTCAGTATATCCTGTCCGATTTTAAAGAGGGGAAAATCAAAATTCTTGTCGCCACCGATGTTGCCGGTCGCGGGATTCATGTTGACGCCCTCACGCACGTTATCAACTTTAATATTCCAAAACAGCCCGACGATTATGTCCATCGTATCGGCCGTACCGGCCGCGCCGGTAAAGAAGGCAACTCTGTAACATTCGCCTGCGAGATGGAATCCTTCGAACTGCCGGCGATTGAAGAGCTTCTCGGACACCATCTTTCCTGTATCATGCCTGAGCCTGCTCAGCTTGAACTGCCCGAACCCGTGCGCGGCCCGCGCATCCGGCGTTCTCAAAAGCCGCAACCCGGACGCCGTTCCGGCACCCGTCCGCCCCGGCGGCGCCATTAAATCACCGCAAATTTTTTCTTTGGGATATGAGTATGAGCAGACAGGAATGTCTGCTCCACGCTTGAACTGGCATGCTCTTTACAAAGCGCCGGCGATGAGGTCACCGACTTCGGAGGTTGAATAGCCCATCCGTCCGGCGGCGAGACTTTTCAGTTTGTTCGCTGTCACGTCGGCGACCTGAGCTTCAATCGCGTTCGCGGCGTCGTTTTCGCCGAGTTCGCGCAGCATCATTGCACCGGCGCAAATTGCAGCGAGCGGATTGATGACGTTCTGTCCGGTGTATTTCGGCGCGGAACCGCCGATCGGCTCAAACATACTGACGCCTTCCGGATTAATATTTCCGCCGGCGGCAATTCCCATGCCGCCCTGCGTCATGGCGCCGAGGTCGGTGATGATGTCGCCGAACATATTGCCGGTAACGAGCACGTCAAACCATTCTGGATTTTTCACCATCCACATGACGGTGGCATCGACGTGATAATAGTCGCGTCGAATATCGGCGTAATCGGCTTTACCGACTTCGTGGAATGCGCGCTCCCACAAATCAAACACATACGTCAGCACGTTGGTTTTGCCGACGAGGCCGAGCGTATTAACATCTGACAGCCCACGCGATTTTTTACCGTTTTTCTTCGCATACTCGAACGCGTAACGGATGCAGCGCTCAACCTGCTGACGGTTGTAGACCATCGACTGAATGGCAACCTCGTCCGGCGTGCCTTTTTGAGAAATACCGCCGATGCCGGTATAAATGCCGCCGGTGTTTTCGCGCACGATCACATAGTCGATATCCTGCGGGCCTTTGTCTTTAACCGGTGTTTCAACGCCGGGAAACAGCTTGACCGGGCGCAGATTAATGTACTGGTCGAGCTCAAAGCGGAGTTTCAGCAGAATGCCTTTTTCAAGAATACCCGGTTTGACGTCCGGATGGCCGATGGCACCGAGAAAGATCGAATCGTATTTACGCAGTTCATCCGCCGCATTTTCCGGCAGTACTTCACCGGTGCGCAGATATCGTTCACCGCCGTAATCAAACTCCTCAAAATTCATTTTGAAGCCGAACTTATCCGCTGCGGCCTGCAAAACTTTTACACCTTCGCGCGCCACCTCCGGACCGGTGCCGTCGCCGCCGATTACTGCAATATGATAACTCTTTGCCATGAGACACTCCTTTTCAAAAATAAGCTCTGCAGTGTATCTGATTTCCCGCCGCCGTAAACCGGTTTCTCATGAAGCGGGCGTTTTTTTCACCGGCTTGCCGGAGAAGCGTTCTGATTATTACAGCGGCGGGAGCAGCTGAAATCAGTTTTTCAACGCGGTCACGGATTATTTCCGGCGCAGCTGCAGCACAAAATTGCGCAATACCTCCCGCATGCGCGGCATCGCTTTTGCCGCTGTTTTTTCAATATCGGAATGCGACAGCTTTTTCTCGCGGATACCTGCCGCCCAGTTACAAATGCAGCTCAGTCCGGCAACCCGCATTCCGAGCGCGGACGCCAGCTGCGCTTCCGGAACGGTGGACATACCGACCATATCGGCGCCGAGTACGCGGTACGCGTAGATTTCCGCCGGTGTTTCAAACATCGGCCCGGCTGTCATTACATACGTTCCGCACGATTCCACGCCGGCTTTCATCAGTGAACGCCGCAACGGCGGATGATACACCGTTGTCTGATCCGGAAACCGCTCGCCGAATACGGGATCGTGCGGTCCGATCAACGGATTTCCGGCGACAAAACTAATGTGGTCTTCAATCGCTACCAGCGTTCCGGGCTTGAGATATTCACGGATTCCGCCGGCGGCATTCGTTAGCAGTACACGTTTGATGCCGAACTGTTTCATAATCCAGACCGGCAGCACCACCGGCACCCAGCCGGCGCCTTCATAATAATGACGGCGCCCTTGAAAAATAAAAACTTCACGTTCCCGGAACTCGGCGCGAATCAGATTCCCCGTATGACCGGTTACGCCGGTTAACCCGAGATGCGGAATTTTTCCGTACGGAATATGATCCTTAATCCGGAAATCCTTAATCGTCCCGCCCCAGCCTGAACCGAGTACAATTCCGGCGCGCGGTTTGGCATCCGGCCAGATTTTTTTCACCGCGTGAGCCGCTTCTTCCAGTTGTATTTTATCTTTTGAGTTCATGCAGAGAGATTATAAACAAAATACCAATCAAATCACCCCAAAAATCACCGGGGAATTTTTATAATGTTTCCAATAAGGCCGCCGTAATGCCAGGACCGTAACGATTATGTCCGGTAAGCAGCGCGGACAATTATTTGTCCGTCAGAGCAACAATGCCGGGCAGTGCTTTGCCTTCCATGAATTCGAGCGATGCACCGCCGCCGGTGGAGACATGACTCATTTTATTGGCGAGACCGGATTTGTTCACCGCCGCAACACTGTCGCCGCCGCCGATAATGCTGATGCTGCCGGAGTCGGCCACTGCCCGGCAGACTGCAAATGTGCCTTTAGCAAACGGTTCCATTTCAAAGCAGCCCATCGGACCGTTCCAGACAACGGTTTTGGCGCCCAAAATTTCGGCGCTGTACTGCGCGATGGTTTTTGGGCCGATATCGAGCGCCATCCAGCCGTCATCAATGTTTTCGCCGACAATTCTGGTGTTCGCCGCAGCGTCAAATTTATCTGCTTCAACATTATCGACCGGCAGCATCAGTTTCACGCCTTTAGCTTCGGCCCGTTGCAGGATCTCTTTCGCCATTTCAACGCGGTCTTCTTCAACGAGCGAATTGCCGACGTTAAACCCTTTGGCTTTGTAGAAAGTGTACGCCATGCCGCCGCCGATCAAAATTGCATCGCACTTGTCCAACAGATTCGTGACCACATCAATCTTACCGGAAATTTTTGCACCGCCGATAATGGCTACAAACGGACGCTGCGGATTTTCGAGCGCTTTGCCGAGATATTCAATTTCCTTTTCGAGCAGAAAACCGGCGGCGTTCTGTTTGAAATATTTGGTGACCACCGCCATAGATGCGTGTGCACGGTGCGCGGTGCCGAATGCGTCGTCCACATAAACATCGCCGTAGCCGGCGAGTTCTTTAGCAAATGCGTCCTGTTTTACTTTCATATCCGCTTTGGCAGCAGCTTTTTCTGCATCCGTTGCGCCGTCGGCGAGTTTTACCTTACCCTCTTCTTCCGGATAAAAGCGGAGATTTTCAAGCACAATGATTTCACTGGGCTTTACGGCATCCACCAGTGCTTTAACCTCCGGGCCGACCACATCCGGCGCCAGTGTTACGTTGGCATTTACCAGTTCGGCGAGACGGTCTGCCGCCGGCTTTAATGAAAACTCAGGATTTTTCTGACCTTTCGGACGTCCGCAGTGACTCATCAGCACCAGCGAGCCGCCGTTATCGAGCACATAGTTAATTGACGGCAGCGCCGCCGTAATGCGCGTATCGTCCGTCACCCGGCCGTCTTTCACCGGCACATTAAAATCGACACGCATCAGCACGCGTTTACCTTTCACATCCAGATCTTTCAGCATCAGCTTATTCATTGCGGCTCCTTTCCAGAGTTAAATTGATGCCGGACTATAAAGAATGCGGTTCGGCACGAACAAGCCCAGACTGATAAAAAGGCATTATTAAATGCATATCCCGGCGCCGGTAGATTTTTTTCCGTTTTATTTTTTTGACTCCGGTGGTACCGCCGTTCAGAAAAACCGGCGGCAATTCCGGTGCGGCAGAATTCCTTTCAAACAATTTTATTTAAATCGATGAGCGAGGGTGTTAAACAAAATACTGAATGAATATCGCGATCGTGGTGTAAATATTAGTGTTATGGGAAAGTTATGATTAAAACAGGTCTTTGTTCGATTACATTCCGGCAGCTTGCTGCCGAACAGATTATTGATTTAGTGAAACAGGCCGGGCTTGATGCGATTGAGTGGGGCGGTGATATACATGTGCCGCCGGGAAATATTGCCACTGCCGAACAGGTCGGACAAATGACGCGCGATGCCGGGCTGGCTGTTTCTTCTTACGGCTCTTATTACAAAATTCTGGACGGGCAGGGCGGTGCACAGGATTTTGCGCCGGTGCTTGAAAGCGCGGTGGCGTTAAAGACCGATCTGATTCGTATCTGGGCGGGAAGCCTGCCGCCGGAAAAAACAGATGCAGCCTGTCGCCGGAAACTGATTGGTGAATGTCTGAAAGCGGCCGATGCGGCGGCGCAGGCAAATGTGCGGCTGGCGTTTGAGTTCCATAATAACACACTGACCCAAACCAATGAGTCTGCTGAGCAGCTGCTTCAGGATATCAACCATCCGGCGGTGTGTATCTATTGGCAGCCAATCTACTGGGGACCGGATATGCAATACCGGCTGCAGGGGCTGCATGCGCTGAAAGACAGCATTGCTAATCTGCATGTATTTTACTGGCTGTATGATTCAATGAAAGAAAGCTGGAACAACAGGGTCGACCGCCGGCCGTTGAACGAAGGCGCTGCAGACTGGAAAGAATATTTTTCTATTCTGTTTCCCAGCGGGGATCATTATGCACTACTTGAATTTGTGCGTCATGATGATCCGGTGCAGTTTCTCAAAGACGCAGAAGTTTTGCGGAGCTGGGTAAAATAAAGTATATTTTGTTTAAGGGAATTTTCGGCAGCTATAAATTTAACGTAGTCAGTATTCATTAAAAGATAACGAGGAAAAAAAGTGAGATGGAGGATGGATGCCGGTCCCGGCAGATGTAGAAGGCGAAATTACTCTTCATCCACGTAAAAAACTCCGGTGTATTTTCTTCTCTCCCTGCTTAATTTCTTATCCGTTGATATCTGCGCTATCGGCAGGTTAAATTAATGAATACAAGTCAGATTAATTTCATATTAATCATTCATTCTCGCCGCCTGTTGTAAGGCGGCGTCGGCAATAACCAGAGCGGCCATCGCTTCTACCACCGGAACGGCACGCGGGACCACACACGGATCATGCCGGCCTTTTATTTTGAGGATTACCGGGCAACCTTCAAGCGAAACACTTTCCTGCGGACGCGCAATGGTTGCCACCGGTTTGAATGCAATGCGAAAGACAACCGGTTCGCCGTTAGAAATTCCTCCTTGGATGCCGCCGCTGAAATTGGTTTTAGTTCCCATATGCCCGTTTTTTATTACAAACAAATCATTATGTTCTGATCCATGCATCGCCGCGCCGGAAAAACCGGAGCCGATCTCAAACCCTTTTACCGCCGGAATCGACAACATAGCCTGCGCGAGTTTTGCATCCAGTTTATCAAATACCGGTTCGCCAAACCCAGCGGGAAGTCCACGGCAGATACAAGTGATAATCCCGCCGACCGAGTCGAGCATTGTTTTCGCCGCCTCAATTTCATCCACCATTTTGCCGGCGGCAGCGAAATCCGGACAGCGGACATTATTCACATCCACCATTCTGCGCGTCAGCGTGTTTACATCCACTTCCGGTGCCGGAATTTTTCCGACAGCGCTGACGTATGCAACGATTGATAGATCTTTGAAATTCATTTGCAGCCATTTTTCTGCGACCGCACCGGCGGCAACGCGCCCCACCGTTTCGCGCGCGCTGGCACGTCCACCGCCGCTGCGGGAAATCGCACCGTATTTTGCAAAATAGGTGAAATCGGCATGCGATGGACGCGGTGTAAATTCAATGGTTTCATAATCTGCCGGGCGTTGATCGGTGTTATTCACGCACAGCATGATCGGCGTTCCCAGCGTTTTGCCGTTTTCTGTACCGGAAAGGATTGTTACCCGGTCTTTTTCATTCCGCTGCGTTGTCAACATACTCTGTCCCGGCCGCCGCCGGTTGAGCTGCGGTTGAATATCCATTTCTGTCAGCGGCATATTGGCCGGACAGCCGTCAATAATTGCGCCGACAGCCTTGCCGTGCGATTCGCCAAATGTGGTTACCTTAAAAAGAGTTCCGAAACTACTGCTCATGACTCCGGTTTATATATGGAAAAGAGGGAATATAAAAGAACGGAATGAAACGAAGCGGCTGAATATAACACTGTCCGGCAAATCATTTCAAAACTCCAGCCGGACACTTGCTTTTACAATTCACCTCGATTTTCTGCCAATAAATCTTCAGGAAACGTCACTTGACCTGTGGCGGGGGTTGCAGTAACATGTACGGTCACAGTTGGTCTCTGGTTAGAGAGTGGGTTTCCAGCCCGCTCTTTTTTTGACTGGAAGCCGGATGAGCAGTTTTTTGAAATCGGGAGAGAATGATGAACAACGAACTGAATGCCGTTGTAGAGTATATGGAGCGCGAGCGCGGAGTGGATCGCGAGACAATCATCGAAGCGATCGAATCCGCATTGCAGAATGTTGCGAACAAAAATCTCTCTGATGCCGAAAGCCTTTGCGTCCGGATCGATCGTAACACTCTTGATATTAAAGCTTTTGCAAGCAAAAAAGTCGTTATTGCTGTTGACGACCGGTATAACGAAGTCAGTCTGGCAGAAGCACGCCGCATCGACCCGAATGCCCAGCTTGATGAAATGATTGAGGTTGAATCGACTCCGCGCAATTTCGGACGCATCGCCGCGCAGACAGCGAAACAGACCATCCTGCAGCGGATCCGTCAGGCGGAAAAATCCCGTATCTTCGACGATTATAAAGATCGCGTCGGTGAAATCGTCACTGGAACTGTCCGGCGGTTTGAGCGCAGCAATGTAATTGTTGATTTGGATCACGGCGCCGAAGGCGTAATGCCTTCCAAAGAGCGCGTTCCGACAGAAGAATATGAAGTCGGCGAGCGGATTCGTGCCTATATTCTTTCCATCAAGGAACGTGAATCCGGTCCGGAGATTGTGCTTTCCCGCGCGCATCCCGATTTTGTCCGCCGGCTGTTTGAACTGGAGGTTTCTGAAATCGCAGACGGTACAATGGAAATTCGCGGTATCTCGCGTGAAGCCGGCTATCGCAGTAAAGTTGCGGTGGTTTCGCATGACGAACGGGTTGACCCCGTCGGCGCCTGCGTTGGTGTGCGCGGTATGCGTGTAAAAAATATTGTGCGCGAACTGAACGGTGAAAAAATTGATATTGTCCGCTGGAGCGATGACATAAAAACGCTGGTGATCAATGCGTTAGCGCCGGCAAAACTGAAAACAGTTGAAATAGATGAGCCGACGCACTCCGTCACTGTCACGGTCGATGCAGATCAGCTTTCGCTTGCCATCGGAAAACGTGGACAAAACGCCCGCCTAACCTCAAAGCTGATCGGCTGGCGTGTTGACATTCATAAAGACGAAGAGGATATGAATTTTGAGGAACGCGTTGCGGCGGCGGTTTCCGGCCTGGCCGCGATTGAAGGCATCGGTGAAGAATGGGCGGAGAAACTGGTTTACGCCGGATTCCTGACCATTGAAGGTATCCTGGCTGCCGAGCTTTCCGACCTCGAAGAAATCGAAGGAATTACTTCTGAACAGGCGCAGGCTTTCTGGAGCGCTGCGGAAAAAGCCTATACGGCCAAACACGGTGAAATTACAGAATGAAAGTTCATGACCTTGCTGCGGACCTCGACGTAAGCGTTGAGGAACTGCTTGAAATTTTAAGCGACGTCGAAATTCAAGCCGACAACAGCGACAGTATTCTTTCCACGAAAGAAGTTGCCGTTGTCTGTGATGAGCTCGGCTTTGCATCCATCGAAGAAGCGCGCGCGGCAACTGCTGCTAAAAAAGCGCCGGAAGAAAAACCGGTTGCAGTCGCTACGGCCGCGCCGGAACCCGAAACTGAACCGGTAACAGAAGAAAAAGCACCGGAACCTGCGCCGGCGGAAGACACGCCGGCAGGCCCCGAGGAGCTCTCAACGGAAATTATTTTTCCGAAACCGCAGGTCGCTGTAAAAGAACTGGCAGAAAAACTCGGAATGAAGCCGAATCAGCTGATCGCCGAGTTGATGCGAATGAATATTTTTGCGTCGATCAATCAGGATATAGATATCAAAATCGCCGAAAAAATTGGCGAAAAGCGTGGCTTTACAGTTGAACACAGGAAAAAAGAGAAAGCGCCCGTTCAACCGGCGGAAACTGCTGCGTCAAAGAAAAAAACCGCGCCGGCACCGGGAGAAAGAGACCGTCCGGAAGATTTAGAAATTCGTCCGCCGATTGTCACCTTCATGGGACACGTCGACCACGGAAAAACATCTTTGATTGATCGCATCCGCAATACAAAAGTTGTCACCGGCGAATCCGGTGGCATTACCCAGCACATCGGTGCATATACCGTTGATATGGATGCGCGGCAGATTACGATTCTCGACACGCCCGGTCATGCAGCATTCACTGCCATGCGCGCGCGCGGTGCAAATCTGACGGATATCGCCATCCTTGTGGTTGCATCCGACGACGGCGTTATGCCGCAGACCATCGAAGCCATCAAACACGCAAAAGCCGCCGGTGTTTGTATTATTGTAGCGATGAATAAAATGGATCTGCCGGCTGCAAATCCGGATCGTATTAAACAGCAGTTGAACGAAAACGGAATTATGGTGGAAGATTGGGGCGGCAGTGTCGGCTGCGTACCGGTCAGTGCTGCCACCGGTGATGGAATCGACGGACTGCTTGAGCGCATCATTCTGGAAGCAGAAATGCTCGAGCTTAAAGCCAATCCGCGTAAAACCGCGGCGGGTTATGTCATCGAAGCGCAAATGGAGCCCGGCATGGGACCGACCGCCACACTGCTTGTGCGCGACGGTACACTGAAAGTCGGTGACAACGTTATTTGCGGCGCCTACTGGGGGCGTATCAAAGCGCTGATCAATGATCAGGGTAATAAAGTACGTACCGCCGGTCCATCGTACGCCGTAAAATGTCTTGGCTTAACCGGCGTGCCGAACGCCGGTGATGAATTTTCCGTTTGCGTTTCTGATAAGGAAGCTAAAGAACTTTCTGAAACCATGCTCTCGGAAATCAAAGCCAATGATCTGAATCAGTCTGCTGTACGCAATAAACTTTCACTCGATGATTTGTTCAATCAGGCCGGTATGGGCGAGATTAAAGAACTGCCGCTCATTATTAAATGCGATGTCCAGGGTTCGGTTGAAGCAATTGAACACTCACTTGGAAGCATTAAAAGTGATAAAGTGAAACTGAAAATTCTTGTTGCCGACGTTGGCAATATCACGATCAACGACGTCATGCTTGCAAGCGCCTCCAACGCCATTATTCTCGGTTTTCACGTTGCCAAAGAAAACGGCATTACTGCTGCCTCAAAACGCGAAAACGTTGAAATCCGTCTTTACAGCATCATCTATGAACTGCTCGAAGAAGTTGAAGCGGCGATGAGTGGACTGCTCGAACCCGAACTGCGCGAAACGTGGCTCGGCAAAGCTGAGATCCGGCAGGTTTTCGAAATGGGTAAACGCAATAAAATCGCCGGCTGTATGGTGGTTGAAGGCAAAATTACGGCGCGCGCCAGTATTCGCATTAAACGCGGCAGCGATGTTATGTATAAAGGAACCATCGGATCACTTAAACGCTTCCAGAATGATGCTGCCGAAGTGCGCGACGGACAGGAATGCGGAATCCGCCCTGATAACTTCACCGACTTTGAAGAAGGTGATATCATCGAAGCCTATACCGTCGAAAAAATTGCGCAGAAACTGTGACTAATACACTTTACCTTAAAAGTGGTTTTTCTTTCGTGACAGAATAGGCGGCACATTTTTTCTGTTTCACATTGATGCTCCTTCTGTCGATTTTAGTGATTTTGTCGGGTGCTGATTTGACATTCATAAAGAGCTTAGAAAGCAGGATTTCGGGTGCCGTTACAATTCAGTACAGTGAGTGTACAAACGTACTGTTTTGCTCTTTGCGATTATCTGGGAGATGGAAATGCCTTGCAACGGGCCTTGAACGCAACGCTCTACTGATCGGTTAACCGAGTCTTTGGGATGATGGTGACACTCCTCGGTATTTACGATAAAGCCGGGAAAAATACAGCGGATCGGTAAATCCCATCTGCTCAGCTATTTCCTTGATCGGAATTTGCGGAAAAATTTTAAGTAAACGATCTGCTTCATTGAGCTTGCATTCGATTTGGAATTGACGAAATCCCTTCCCGGTAAGTGTCTTGAAAAGCTGGAAAAGACTGGATGGACTTCGCCCGATAGATGTGGCTGCTTCTTGAATGGTTAATGTTTCTGCCGGATTATTCTGAATTCGATCAATCAACGGTTGGATTAAATCAAAATCTTTCATAGTAATTAGATAATGGGTAATTATATAGTCCGCCATTAACTGAAGTATCTGGAGTATACTGTCGGCTTGTTGTTGTGAATAAATCGGTGTTTTTTCGTAATACTGCTGTAATCTGCGATAAAAGCCAGGTGATTTCGGATTCCAATCCTTTGAAATTGAAAAAGTGTTTTTCCCTAATATCCGGAACTGTCCAATCATAATAAAGCCAATAGTCCGGTCGCCTAGTGTTACCGGCAAAATAGCTTCTGTCAGTTGACCATGACAGGTATAACAGATACATTTATTCTGCAGTAAAACTTGTTTAAACATTTTGCGATTCTGGGCATCGCATTGTCCCTCCGAAGCAGTCCAAAGCAGTTGACAATATTTACTGGATGGGCAGTCAAGTCCGGCGCAAACGACTTCTCCATCCAGTGAATAAAATGTGGTTCGGAAATGAAGTAATGACGAAAAATGTCCAAGCAACTGTCTGGCCTTGGGTTGCAACAAATATTCAATCTGAAATGAAGATGTTTTCATTTGATTATGCATTAAATTAATACAATGACATAATTTTGTCCATATTTATTATCAATCAGTCTATTTACGGAATAACACTGCTGTGATTTAGTTTATGTCAGAACAATCGACTTAGGAGTCTGTTAATCTCTTAATCGGGTGATTATGAGAAACTGGACGGTCGAAAAACAGAAACAGGAGGTATATGATGAGAAAAAGAGGGTTAATCGTTCTATTGGCACTGCTGACAAAATTTGCAGGTGCATCAATTATCTATCAGGATGACTTCAGCGGGTCACGTGATGATCGTCTGCATGGTGCAGCGCCGGATGTCCGTCCGGGCAGTGAGGTCTGGGCTACAGATAACAGGAACTTTGATTACAGCTGGAAAGCGGATGGGTGGGTTAACGCAAGTAATGCTACAGCAAACAGTTCCGCCGCGCTTCCTTTTACATTGGAATCTGGCATGATTTATCAATTAACAGCCGAGTTTACAATGGGAGCAATCGATACCGCAAACACTGCATGGTGCGGCATTTCTTTTTGCACACGCGGTGATGAACTGGAATATGCGCCGGACAGAAATAGTTTTTTACGGTTTTATGCTCAGCTCAACGGTGATGTCACGGCTGTATCGGACAGCGGTACTAAAAGACAAAGACTTTATACCGGAGGAGATGTCACTCTTTCAATTATTCTTAATACAATCGGTACGGATTGGTCTGTGCAATATTTTTTCAATGATACTCTCTATGAGAGCAAAACAATCACTGCTGCCGCGACAGCGGGAACAGAGCTATACATCAAATTCGGCCATTACAGGCAGGTCGGGGAGGCGACGATCAATAACTTTACTTTTGAAGCAATACCTGAACCTAGTAGCGTAACCCTGTTTTTGATTTCTTCGATGGGGTTTGTTTGTTTCCGTCGGCGGAATCTGCGCTAGTATCCTGCCGGAAAAGAAAATCTCTGCATAATGTGCAGAGATTTTCTTTTCAATACAGCATTTAATACAGAAATAAGGAGATGAAAATGAAAAAAACGGGATTAATAGTTCTATTGGTATTGCTGGTAAAATTTGTAAATGCATCAGTCATCTATCAGGATGACTTCAATGGGCCGCGAAAGGAACTCCTGAATGGCGCAGCGCCGGATGTCCGTCCGGGCAGCGAGGTCTGGGCTACAGATAACAGGAACTTTGATTACAGTTGGAAACGGAATGGATCGGCATACGGGAACAGCCCAGCAAACAGTTCCGCTGCTCTTCCGTTCACTGTAGAGACCGGAAAAATTTATACATTAACAGCGGATTTTACATTAGAAAACTTTAACCCTTCGAATCCGGGATGGGCTGGTATTTCTTTTTGTACAAGTGGTGACCAACTGGAATATGCCCCGGACAAGAATAGTTTTGCACGGCTTTATGCTCAACGCAATGGCAATGTCACAGCAGCCCAGTCGGGATGGCATGAAAGAGCCAGCTTGTTTAGTGGAGGAGATGTTAAGCTTTCGATCGTCCTCAAAACAACTGGAGAACAGTGGGATTTGGAATACTGGTTGGATGGAAGCCTTTTTGCCAGTAGCGCGGTGTCCGCGATTGCAGAATCCGGTTCGACTTTATATATCAAATTTGGTCTTTACAGAACAGTGGGGAAAGTCAGCTGTAAAAATCTGGTACTGAGTGTAGACGGGCTCTAATTTTAAAGTACCGCTTAAACAAGACTTAAACTGTAGTTTTTGCGAATATACTCTTTCAGTGACATTTCTGTATCACTGAAAGAGTAATATTATTTCCGAATTTTTATAACAACCTAAAGCGTTTGTTCAAACACGCATTGAATCGGCTTAGATAATCTATACTGGATGCTTATTTTATTACAGCTCCTTCCGGAACTGATTCCATCCTTCTGCTCTTAATGATCAACATATGTCTAATTATCTTCTCATCAATGTCATTATCACCGGTGAAGCAGCTCGGTAACCATACAATGTTTTCGGTCTAATAAATTTAATAAATCTTTGACGGGGATCTAAGCTCTAGACACATAGATACCGATGATTGGTTTTTCAGCTGTCATTGTACTTGGGATGTCGTATTCCGGCGGCATAACTATCACCATGTTCATATTTCGAGTGCATTCATCTACGATTGAATCCTTGATGCTCTGCTGCGATTGCGTAAATGGGAATGATTTTTCTGTCAAATAGCTGCATCAATTCTATAAAATAAACAGATTTTGCCGAAAAAGTAAAATGGAATTTTATTTCGTTTGAATACGAGCACTGCACTCAGATTAATATTTATTGGCAATATGAGTTACAAATTTTCAGTACTGATTGATTTGATAAAATAAACATTAATTTGTCCATGTTTATTATCAATCGGTCTATTTACGGAATAATTTTAATTATGGTCTATTAGCAGAATAATTTCTTAATGATGTGAGCACCAAAAAAAGCATGTAAATAAAAAGGAAATAAATGATGAATTTAAATTATAAGCAAGGAATAATATTTTTGGCGATTTTACTGAGCGGTCTATATGCTGTTTCAGATGTTTTTCAAAAGAAACAAATCCGGACGGACCATCCACGATTGTTTTTTAATGCCGACACATTACCGGCGGTAATTAGTCGTGCGCTTAATGAGGAAAAAGCGTGGTATAGACATTATGTAAAAAACCGGGCAGTCAGGCTTCTTAACGAAAAAGAACTACCAAGCATAAGAGACAGAGGTGATGCTGTTGGTGGTCACTATGATTACGGGATGCAGGCTGCCTGGTCTGCATTTACCTATCTGGTGGAGGAAGACGCAACCTATCTGGCACTTGCACAGAAATGTATTGAAACGAGTCTCGACTTTTATGAACTGTGCTATAGCAAACAGGAGGAAGTCAGCTGGCGTTCCTGCTCCCGGACTCATTTGGTTATGGCGATTGACTGGCTCTGGAACGATCTCTCTGAAGCAGACCGGCTCGAATATCTGGCCCGGTTAATTCGCGTTGTAAACAATGTAAAAACAGCAGATCCATGGATCGATCGTGAACATATGTCCAGCTATCAGGAGGGTATGTATGGAATCCTCGGTCTGATGTGGCCGATCGGTATTGTGGCATACGGATCTGGAGTGGAGACACAACTCATTGATGAATGGATCAACGAGGGTTGGACTGAAAATATGCGCATGATTGAACATCGCGGGAGTTATACGGGCGATGACGGAGGAGGCGCAGCACCGACGCTGGGTTACGTGGCCTGCTGGTATCCTTATGCCGAATGGAATTTTTATTACACCCTGTTATCTGCAACCGGCCTGGATATTCTTGACCAAATTCAATATAATGCATTGATGCCGAACTATGTTTTCTGGAATCTGCTTCCATCGCGTACGCTTCATGGTCCGGCGGAATACGGCTACGGTGATTCATATCATATGAACGGGAATCGCACATCGAGCCGTGATTTTTTGTATACTAATATGTCGGTCATTGAAGATTTATTTGGTCAAAAATATCCGGATACCGCGACTCTGGCCAAGCATATTAAGCGAATGCTTCCGACAAATTTACAGCGATGGAGAAATGATTATTTTATTTATCCGTTTTTGTTGACGAACGATGTTAACTCGATTGATTCCGGCGATATTAACCGGCTTCCGAACGCACGCAATTTTGAAAAAATGGGACAGGTGTTTATGTGTTCCGGTTTTACCCCCGAAGATGTATACTGCCTGTTTGCGGCTGGCGGAGCTCTAAGACAGCATCGCCAATTTGATGCACTCAGCTTTATTATTTATTCAAACGACGGATTTCTGGCGATTGACAGCGGAGATCGGTATGGGGAAGTGGAACGAAACGCTCCTCACATTGCAAACTACTATTCACAAAGTGTTGCACATAATACAATCCTCATACATCAGCCGAACGAGCCGGTGACCAGCTATTTTGGCCATAAGGCATTGCAAATGGATGGCGGACAACATAATTTTACAGGCTCCCGACTGGAAGCTTTTGAAACCAATACCGATTATACATATGTCGCAGGCGATGGCACCGGTTGCTATTTTCATGGGGGCGATCTACCGGAAAAGGTCAGCCTGGTGACACGACAAATGATTTTTTTGCGGCCGAATTATTTTGTGATTTTCGACCGCGTTAACAGCACTCGTTCTGAATATCCAAAAACATGGTTATTGCATACAATCAATGAACCTCAACTATTTGACAGCGCATTCTATGTTGACCATGAGAAAAATCGTCTGTTTTGCCAGACCCTTCTGCCCGAAAAAGCCAAATTATCAATTGTTGGAGGTTCAGGGAAAGAATTTTGGTCGGCAGGTCGTAACTGGCCTTTACCTTTGACCGCCGCAGAAATGAAAAAACATGAAACGGCCGGGCGGTGGCGCGTTGAAGTTCGTCCTCGTAATAAACGAAACAACGATTACTTTCTGCACGTTTTACAGGTGACTGATCAGAATGTTGAAGAAATGAACGTTTCTGAATTATTACAAACAAAAGATCACTATGGAGTCAAGATAGAGATCGGTGACCGTTGCTGGAAACTTGCCTTCAACAGGAAAGGAATGCTTGGTGGAACAATTTCCTGTGAAGGGAATACAAATTTCATAAAAAAACTCACAAACGATATTCAGCTACAATCTGGAATCTTTTCATCAGAACCGTAATTCTTTAAAAAAATGTTATTATGAGAAGACAAATAAATGCGGCATTTTTTAACAACAATGTTATATGGGCAGAGAAGCAGGGGAGTCATATTATTGATTTGGTCTTTGGTTCAGACCGGCGTAAAACGCTAACAAAACTTGCAAATTTTTATCCTGAAATCATAACGTCTGAAAATTTTGAAAACCACACAGCAATTCTTCATGATCTGGAAATAATTTTTTCAACATGGGAAATGCCGGTACTGACGAGTGAACAGATAGCTCAAATGAAAAATCTCAAAGCAGTTTTTTACGCCGCTGGTGCCACACAGTATTTCCGAGAGCCATTTATAAAAGAGGGTGTGATTGTGTGTAGCGCTACTGCGGCCAATGCCGTTCCGGTTGCAGAATTTGCATTGGCTCAGATCCTGCTTGCCGGCGCCGGTTACTTTCGCAACAGTCGTGAATGTATTGACTATTGGCATACCCTGCAAGCCAATAACCACAAAGGATGCGGCAACTATGGGAATCGGGTGTCTATTTTGGGTAGCGGGACTATTTCCACTGTGTTGCAGGAATTTTTGAAATCTCATGCGCTGGATGTGGTAATTATTCCTTCACGCAAATATAATCGAACGATTTCACTCGAAGAAGCATTTGCTACATCGTTTGCTATAGTTAATCTTTTTCCTGACCGGGATGACAATGTCGGGATACTCAATGCCCCGTTGTTTCGCAGTATGATAAACAGCGCAGTATTTATCAATGTCGGCCGCGGACGACAGATCAATGAAGCTGACTTGATTGCTGTAATGGAAGAACGCCCGGATCTTACCGCATTACTGGACGTGCAATATCCAGAACCTCCGGCGAATGGATCAAAACTTTATATTTTACCCAATATTCAATTAAGTGGGCATATTGCCGGTGCAAAAAACTCAGAACTGATCAGGATGGCAGATTACATGATCGAAGATTTTATCAGGTTTATAAAAAAAGAACCGTTAAAATATCAAGTACAACCGTATCAGCTGTGAAATGGAGCGACAGGAAATCTATAAATTAATACTTGCCACAGAGATCGATGGATGAAAGGAAATTTTTACTTTGGAATACTCCCATTGAGCCTGCCTAACAATAATTATGATTTTTGCGGATGGGGCTGCCAAAATATTTTCTATGAAGTATAGATAATCGACAGAGGAAAAATGGATTTTTATAAAAAAAGGAATTTAATCTTACAAGCATTGCTCTTGTGTAGTACTCTATATGTTACAGGGTCCGAATCTTTTGGGGTGGAAATACGAAACGATCATCCACGTCTTTTTTTCAATGCGGATACGCTGCCCATTGTCATTCACCGAGCGCTCAATGAAGAAAATAAATGGTATAACGATTACGTTAAAATTCGTGCAGACAATCTCCTGTCTGAAACGAATTTGCCAAGCATAAGAGACAGAGGTGATGCTGTTGGTGGTCACTATGATTACGGGATGCAGGCTGCCTGGTCTGCATTTACCTATCTGGTGGAGGAAGACGCAACCTATCTGGCACTTGCACAGAAATGTA
>Ga0265293_10001163_pt1 | contig 59026 bp, 60 predicted proteins | sample Munlanlewell138R_FD_192505 | JGI IMG/M metagenome (GOLD analysis project Ga0265293, IMG submission 192505) | Leachate microbial communities from a municipal landfill in Southern Ontario, Canada - Leachate well 138R | ecosystem: Engineered > Solid waste > Landfill > Unclassified | place: Canada...
CATCGATATCTCCTAATGTTGTTTAATTGAAATCTGTTTTTTTCACTATATAACTTGGAGTAACTTGAAAAATATATCAATATTTATCAATGATATAGCTTGATTGTATCTGATTTTTGATTAAATTGACAATTAATCTTTATTTTGAATCCACATGTCAAGCACGTGTATGACAGAGTGTTTTAAATAAGTGCTAGACGACAATGACAATATGGATACCGAAATAAGTTTAGCATGACGGACTTTTGCTGGAGTGATGATATTAAAACGTTATTGATATTTTTTCTTTTAAGAAGATTTGTTTTGGTGTATAATGTGATGTATTATTTTAAAGAAGGTTGATATATGGCATCAAATGATGAGCAGCACTATAAAAACATACTTGGCAATACACTTCAAGCACTTAAAAAATATAAAAAAATACTGTTTTTGACAACATCAAACCGTTGGCATGGCGAAGAAGGCGGCGAAAAGCCCAAAAGTACCCAGCTAGCTTATAAGATCGCACAACGACTTAAAAATTCGAATATCTCTATTATAGAAGTTCCGCTGCTCAATATCTATCCATGTGAAGGAAATGTATCAACCAAGAGAGGCAATACCTGCGGGGAGTTTGACGCAAAGAAAAAAGATCCATCTAAAAACCCCTCAGGCTATCACCGCTGCTGGGCGAGCGTCAATAATAAGGATGATGAACTTTGGCAGATAAGCAAGGAGCTTTTTGAGTCTGATTGTGTGGTATTTTTTGGATCGGTTCGATGGGGGCAGATGAATAGCATATACCAAAAGCTGATAGAACGTCTCACTTGGATAGAAAACAGGCACTCGACACTCGGGGAAGACAATGTCGTTGAAAATATAGATGCAGGCATCATTATAGTGTCCCAAAATTGGAACAGCTCACAAGTGCTCGATACCCAAAAACAGGTGCTGCGCTTTTTTGGATTTAATGTGACAGATGATCTGTGTTGGAATTGGCAGTATAGCAAGGACGAGACAGACGAAAGTAATGAGTCTTACAAAGATGCGGTAAGCAGGTTTACAAAGATCTTTTTAGGGGAGGATGAAAAATAAAAGCCACCAGCGGTAACTATTTCTGGATTCATGCCTGTGAGGGAATGACACCCTTGGTCATCCTCGGCTTGACCCGGGCATAGTATTGGATTGATGAGTGCTTCACAGCTCATTAAGCGCATCAAATCTCTCTTTTGTAGCCTCCAAAATGAGCTTTACATTATCGTCAAAATGTTTTTCTTTGATATCGATGCCAAGCTGGGTTAAGGTATATTCCGTCTTTGCCAAGTTGGCGTAAGTAACTGTTATCTCTTTTGCCACAAGTTTTTTATACGGATATTTTTGTGCGATGTTTACGACTTCATTAACCGCGTCACTATAAGCTCGTACAAGTCCTCCGGTGCCAAGCATGGTGCCGCCAAAATATCGGACGATGATAACCGCCGTATTTATCATATCAGCACCAAGGAGTGCTTTGAGCGAAGGCTTGCCGCTAGTGCCCTTTGGTTCTCCGTCATCACTGCTGTTTTCTACTATCTGGTCAAACTCATTTAGATATCTATACGCATAGACAAAGTGTCTTGCTTTGGGATGCTCGACTCTAAGTCTGTTCATAATAGTCCCAAATTCGCCATATGGACAGAGGTGGGCTATGAACTTTGACTTTTTGACTTCGATAATGGCAGTAAATTCGTGAGTGATATAAAACATTGCGCAATTATAGCAAAAAGCTATTGTCGGCAATAAATCAGAAGCATATAAAGCTAAAAATATTACAATTAACAATAACGGTGTCAAACACAAATCAAGGAGGCTTGCAGATGAAAAGTTTGCGTTTTGTCTTATCACTAGGATTCGCTTTGGTGTTTAATACTCAATATTTAGCTGCATCACAAAAGCCTTTTGAGCTGACAATACTTCACATCAATGACCACCATTCCCATCTAGAGCCTGAGCCGCTGGAGCTGGGTAGTAACGGCAAAACATACGAAATCGAAGCAGGAGGCATGGCGCGCATAGCATCGCTTATAAAAACGCTCAAATCAAGATCCAAAAATCCACTTGTTTTGCATGCCGGAGATGCGATGAGCGGAACGCTGTATTTCACACTATTTAAAGGGCAGGCCGATGTGGAGCTGATGAATGAGATGGGATTTGATGCTTTTACTTTGGGAAACCATGAGTTTGACGAAGGCGACGAGGTGCTCGCTCGTTTTATCGATAAGGCGAATTTTCCTGTGATCATAGCTAATGTAGAAGCCTTGAAAGGTTCCACGCTCTATAACAAATGGAAACCGTATATCATAAAAGAGATAGATGAGCACAAAGTAGGCATCATAGGGCTAGAAACTGCCCAAAAAACATCTGCATCATCTCGTCCAAGCAGTGCGGTGAGTTTTTATGACGAGATCTTTAGGTCACAAAAATATGCCGATGAGTTACGCTTAAAAGGCATAGATAAGATTATTTTATTGAGCCACTTCGGATATGAAAACGACCAAAGGCTGGCTCAAAAAGTAAAAGGTATAGATGTCATAATAGACGGAGATTCACACTCCTTGCTTGGTGATTTTTCTGCTATCGGACTTGCGGCAGCCGGAGAGTATCCGACTATTATCTCCAAAGATGACGGTAGCAAAGTGTGTATAGCCCAAGCATGGGAGTACTCCAAGGTGTTAGGCGAACTTCATGTCGTATTTGATGATAAAGGAGATGTAGCTTCATGCAGTGGTAAAGCACATCTGATATCTGGCGATAGTATATATCTCAAAGATGCCAAGGGTAACAAAAAACAAATAGACAAGAAAAATCTATATGCCCTGCAGAGTACCCTCAAAAACAGCGGTTCTATGGATATTGCAAAAGATGATAAAAAAGTAGCCACAAAATTATCGGTATATAAAGATCAGATAAAAAGCAAATCAGCCGAAGTCATAGGGAGCATAGGTGAAGACCTGCGTCACATAAGAGTACCGGGCAAAACTTATGATGGAATTGACGGCAAAGATCTGCCTCTTGGGAGCGAGCTAGCTCCCGTGATTGCTGCATCGTTTTATCAAGCTAGCCTTAGAGCGGACGCATGCATACAAAATGCCGGTGGTGTAAGATCCAGTCTTAATGCCGGAGAGATGACCGTAGGAGGCGTATATGGGCTTTTGCCGTTTTCAAATACTCTAGTAGAGGTAGAACTCTCAGGTGCAGAGGTCAAGCAGACATTTGAAGATGCTCTTATCAATTTTTATGACAACTACGGCTCGGATGGCTCTTTCCCTTATGCGTATGCGCTTAGATATGATATAGAAATGAGCAGGCCAAAAAATAACCGCGTTTATAATCTTGAGGTCAAAGAACGCAAGAGCGGTAAATGGATGCCTATAGATATGTCAAAGCGTTATGTGATAGTGGTCAATAGCTATATATCTGAAGGCAGGGATGGTTATACGACGCTGCAAGAAGTGCAGCAGCAGCGAGGCAAAGGAGTCGATACTTATCTGGACTATGCTATGAGTTTTGCCAAATATGTCCAAAGCATCAATAAGCAAGGCAAAAAGGTCATGAGGTTGCCTAAAGAAGAGCATTGCATCAAAAGTTATAAAATGTAAATTGGAAATAAGTATAATATCTTTATGAAAATATCCGTAAATGACCAATGTCCATGCCATAGCGGCAAGAAATATAAAAAATGCTGTCAATCTTTCCATAAAGGCGCAAATCCAAGCAATGCCATGCTGTTGATGAGGTCGAGATACAGTGCATACGCATTAAGAAATTCAAAATATATAATATCTACTACACATCCAGACAATCCTGATTTTACAAATGATATCGGGCAGTGGGAAGAGGACATACTTGGATTTTGTGACAATACAAATTTTGAAGGGCTGAAGATATTGGAATTTGTGGATGGCGAGGATGAAGCTTATGTCAAATTCGATGCCCTATTGAACGGTTCTCATTTTATAGAAAAAAGCCGTTTTTTGAAAGTGGAGGGCAAATGGCTCTATGAGAGTGCAGTATTCGAATAAGCGTCATAGATCAATTGCCAGTTTGCTTATCTCTTTTTGTATAACGCTAGGCAATCTTTTTGGTTTTTTTATCCTGAGTTGTTTGTTGATATTATATCTGCCGAAAACCACTTCTATATCACTTGCTAAAACATCAAACTCTTTTGCAAGATATCTGACCATATGATCAGTGGCTTTGCCTCTGATAGGTTTTTCGGTTACACTGATTCGGAGTTGATTTCCTTTTGGTTTGCCTATGTGGTCTTTTTTGGCAGCCGGGGTTCCTAGTACATTCAAGACAAGAATATCACCATCCAAGTAGCAAAAAGAATTCATATTGAGTGCTTGTTTTTCATTCAATTGCACTCTTTTGCGCCAAGCTGTTTGATCTCATTACAGCTAAATCCTGCAAGTTTTCTAGCTTCTACATTGATATGAGGACGATGTTTGCTAGTCAGCTCATATCTGTTAAGTATGTCAAAGTACACTTGCTTATCGATATTGTTTTGCATGCAAAGATACTTAAACCACTTATCCCCTTTGCTGACATGGGTAACTTCTTCATCCAATATGACATAAAGGGCATCTATGATCCTTTGTACTATAGGATTTTTACGTTTGTTATCCAATTTTTTGATGATCTGTGGATTGACATCAAGCCCTGCTGCTTCATAATATCTAGGTACTACTGCCATGCGCTCAAGTGACGAGCTATCGGTTTGTCTTGAGATGTCAAAATAGCCTTGATGTACATCAAAATCACCGTATTTGTAGCCCAATTCCTCTAAAACTGAGTTAAGCATCTTAAAGTGCAGTATCTCATCTATGGCTACTTCGAGCCAGTCAAGTTTAAATTCTTGAGGCATATCGTGAAATCTATAAACTGCATCAAGAGCTAGATCAATAGCACTATATTCTATGTGGGTGATCGCATGCACCAATCTTGCCAATCCTTCATTGGTATCTAAATGGTTTCTTTTTGGCAGCTCTTTCGGGTCTACTATATTGCAAATGTCATAATATGACGGTTTGCTAAATACAATAGGCGAAAAATCGGATGGAGTTTCGATAATGTTTTTGGTACAATACGAAAAACATTTATTGACCAAATCCTCTTTTATTTTTATGTCATCGGAAATAATTGCATCGTGAAGGGTTTTTTGAAAATTCATAGGAGAATTATAATATATGCAAGTTAAAGTTCAGCCAATGGGGCCATATCAAACAAATTGCTATATTGCAACGGTTGATGGCAAAGATCTTATCATAGACCCCGGAGTCGGAGCTACATCTTGGGTGCTAAAAAATATCAAAAATCCGATAGCTATCCTAAATACTCATGGACATTTTGATCATGTTTGGAGCAATCAAGCTCTAAAAGAAGCATTAAATATACCGATATATGTTCCTAGAAAAGATGCTTTTATGCTGCAAAATGACCCGTTCGGACAAGGTACACCGTCAAGTACTCCTGATTTTCAAGTCAAGGAAGATGCGGTGGTGGATATAGAAGGCATCAAGGTCAAGTTTCATCACTTTCCGGGGCATACGCTAGGGTGCAGTGTCATAGAGATAGGCAATATTTGGTTTAGCGGAGATTTTTTGTTTGCAGGGTCTATCGGCAGATGGGATTTTCCATATTCTAGTGCCAAAGATATGTTAGCAAGTCTCAAAAAAGTATCACAAATAAAAGGAAATTTTAAAATCTATCCCGGACACGGAGGAAGTACCTCTTTGGATAGAGAGATGAAATATATACCGTATTGGGCAGAGCAAGTAAGGAGAAGTTTTTAGTTTTTAGTTTTTAGTTTTTAGTTTTTTGGATCAAGTCTGGAATGACACCCTTCGACAGGCTTAGGGTGAACGGAAAATTAGATGCTGAAATAAATTCAGCATGACTGTATTAGATTGTTCTTCTAAACTCCGGATACGATTCAATACCGCATTCACTCACGTCAAGCCCCTCAAGTTGAGCATCATCCGATGCCCTAAAGACCATAAGTTTATTTATAGCATAGATAGTGGTATAAGAGATAGTAAATACAAGTATCCCTATTACTGCTATACCTTTGATTTGACCCATAAGTGTAATCGTGTCACTACTAGCGAATAATCCGACAGCCAATGTACCCCATATGCCGTTTACAAGGTGAACAGATAAAGCACCCACTGGATCATCTATGCGGACTTTATCAAACAGAGGAACGGCAATAACTACCAATACTCCGCCGATACCTCCAATGATAAGTGAATCTGCTGTATTATAGAGGTCAGCACCTGCAGTAATTGCTACAAGTCCACCAAGAGCCCCATTTAATATCATGGTGATATCAAAAAGCTTATATCTAAGATAGATAAAGATACCGGCACAGAGAGCTCCCGCAAGCCCGGCCGTATTGGTATTGAAAATTGTAAGCACCACCATATCGGCTGCTTCCTTGGAAGCAATGCTCCCAACAGAGCCGCCATTGAAACCAAACCAACCTATCCACAAGAGTAGCGCTCCAAGAGTAACTAGAGGTATATTGGAAGCAGGAATTACTTTTATCTGATCATTTATGTATCGGCCTTTTCTTGAGCCTATAACCAAAATAGCAGCTAGCAATGCCCAGCCGCCGGTTGAATGAATTACTGCAGAGCCTGCTAGGTCATGCATATTTAGATCAAGAAATGTATCTTTTAATATATCGCTGCCCCAAGAAATATTTACAATAAAAGGATAGATCAGTGCACCCATAATAAGGGTAAAAAGTGTTAGTGGAAATATTTTTGCCCTCTCTCCTACACCGCCGCTCATGATATTGATAGCTTTTCCGACAAAAGCCATCTGAAACATTGTAAATGCCAAAGGACTCATAGTAGTAATTTGTGTATCGCCAAAAGCAATTTGAAAACCAACCAAGATAAATGCAATAGAAGCAACTACGTAAATCATGATATTGACAGTAAGTACGCTGGTGACATTTTTTGTTCTGACTATTCCGGCTTCAAGCATGGCAAAACCAGGCACCATGAATATAATCAAAGTCATTGCAAATAGTGTAAAAAGCGTATCGATAATATAAGTATCAACCATATATAAATTGCCTTGTAAAAGAATATAAATTTATAGATTATATCTTTATTAAAGGAATAAAAAAATGTAGTTATTGCTTATTTTTTGAGCAATAACGGATTATCTAATAGGCAAATTTATAGCCACGACGACGAACAGTGTGGATAACTTGAAATCCTAATATATTTTTGAGGCGTTTACGAATTTGATTGATAGCTACTTCAACGGTATTGTCACTAACATATTCCGGCTCTTCCCAAAGAGCATTAATAATCTCGTCTTTTGAGAAAACTCTTTGTTTGCGCAAGGCAAGATAAGCCAATATATCAAATGTCTTGCCGTTAAGCGAGACATTTTTTTGATTGTATTCTATTTTTTTGTTTGCGATGTCTATGACCAGCTGACCTATATTGATAGTGGTACCAAAAAGATGGCGCATATTAGCCAATACTCTAGCTGCGATCAGATCAGGATGCTCACAGTGGTGGCATATAACATCATCAGCGCCTAGATTGAAAAAAACACCTTGTGTTTTTGGATTTGTAGCCAATACTATGATCTTAGTTTCATTCTTTTTGCGTTTGACTTCGTTTATATATCTTTCAAGTGAAAATTTAACGCCTTCGTCAACTACGATAACTAATTCGTAGTGTCTAAAATCTGTAAAATTAGTTGCATCATACAAATCTTTGGCACTATCAACTATACAAATAAAATATTTGCTTAGTTCTGATTCAAGTTTTTTGACATATTCATCATTAAAACCTATGGTTAGTATTCTCATATACTCTTATAACCTTGTAAATTACCAAAAAGCGTATCACAATAATAAAAAATATTATGATATAAATTTTGCTTAATTAATTTTGATAGAGTTATACCAAAAAACACCTTATTTAAAAATAAAAGTTAATTTTTAGATTTTTTTGATATTTTATCAAGATAATTTTTTAATTGCTTTGATATAGACTCTTTTTGGAGCAGGATAGCCTTCTACTGTGAGGTTTGGATTCTGGGGATCCAGGAAATCTTCTAAGCTTTGAGAATCTATCCAATCTGTTTTTCTTTGTTCTGTTTTATCAGTAGTTTTAATAGTTAAAACTTCCACACTTTCAAAACCGGCTCTATGACACCAATTTTTTAGAGCATTCACGGTAGGTATAAAATAGATATTTGGAATTTTTGAATATCGTTCGAACGGAGTGAGAGCTACATCTTCTTCTCCGTCTATCATGAAAGTATCCAAAAACAGTTCGCCGCCGTTCTCTAGTCCTTTGTAGAGAGATTTCAGTGTGGCTATAGGATCTGAGCGATGATACAATACTCCTAGACAAAATAGTACATCAAATTTATGTTCGTAAATCCCTAAATGCTCTACGCCCAAAAGTTCATATGCTATATCGCTTTTGATAAAGTGATTGATAAAAGAAAATTGGGTATAAAAAAGAGCAGACGGGTCAAAGCCTACAAGTTTTTTTGGTTTATGTTTCAGCATTCTAAACAGATAATAACCGTTATTGCATCCGATATCGCCGACAACCTTGCCTTCTAAATTGAAGTACTTCTCTAAAAGATTATACTTGATAAAACTTTGCCATTCGGTATCTATAAAGAGCGAATTTATTTTAAAAGGCCCCTTGCGCCATGGTTTCATGGCAAGTGCAAGCTCATTGATCCTCTCTCGCTGATCTTTGTTTAACTCTTGCGTGGTTATCGTCACAACATCGTCAAGGCCGTATTCTGCCTCATAATTCGGAAGATCGTTGATCTCTTGCCAGAGGGGTGCTATATCTTTGTAGGTTAGCCATTTTTGCCTATCTTGCCTGATAGAGTCTATATTTGTCATTTATTTTACAAAAGCTTTTTTAATTATTTGTTTAGTGTAAGGTCTATCTTCAGGGGATGTTTTTGCATTCTCTATTTTTTTGACTACTTCTTTCCCATTTATAACTTCACCAAATATTGTATATCCTCCATTTAAAAACGGAGTAGCAGCTGTTGTGATAAAAAATTGACTTCCATTTGTGTTTGGACCGGCATTTGCCATAGCAAGCAAGAATGGTCTGTCAAATGTCAGATTTGGAGCGTACTCGTTTTGGAAATCTTTTTTCCAGATCGATTCTCCGCCCATTCCTGTGCCAGTAGGGTCTCCACCTTGTATCATAAAGCCTTTTATAACCCTATGAAATATGATACCGTTGTAATATCCGTTTTTAGCATGCGTCATAAAATTTTTTACAGCCAAAGGGGCTGCTTTTGGGAAAAGTCTAAGCTCTATATTGCCGGCACTTGTTTGCAATACTACTATAGGGTCTTTCTCGGTTGTTTTTGCTGTATTTGCAACTTCTTTTGCATTTAATATATTTAATCCCAAAATCGTTAATATAACAGCTATAAATAATTTTTTCATAGATCCTCCTCGCATTTATCTATTTGAAGTTTTTGAAGTACTTTTGTAAAAAAATCACCGCAATCTCTGCAATTTTCTTCTGTGCATTCTATAGATATGGTTTGCAGTTCCGGAGTGTCTTGCGCAATTCTGTCTATGACCATAGGGTTGAGGCCTGTTTGTTTTTTAACTGATTCTATTACGTCGAAAATTTCTTTTTTTACCTCTTGATTTTCGCCAAAATTAAGACTCAGTCTTTCATATTTTTCTTCCATTCTTACATGAGCTTTTATTTGATCACATTTGTTCATGGTTTGCCTTCTTGTAATTTTTCAGGTTTATTGTATCTAATTTCGTATTTATCTTTTATATATTATATTATTTTGCATACTCAATTGCTCTTGTTTCTCTGATGACATTTACTTTTATTTCAGCAGGATATTGCATTTTGGTTTCAATCTCTTTTGCTATCTCTTTACTTAAAAGTATGGCTTGATTATCGTTTAATTTATTGGCATTGACTATGACTCTTATCTCTCTGCCGGCGTTTATTGCATATGCTTGTTCCACGTACTCTTTAGAGAGTGCAATTTCTTCAAGTTCCTTGACTCGTTTTGTAAAACTTTCAAGCACTTCTCTTCTAGCTCCAGGTCTTCCGGCACTAAGAGCATCAGCCGCGCATACTGCAGCACTTTCAACGCTCAGGGGCTCTTCATGGCCATGGTGAGCATAAATAGCATTGATAACAATCGGATGCTCATTATACCTCCTGCAAAGCTCGGCACCAAGTTCCACGTGAGATCCACCAAATTCTTGTGTAAGAGCCTTTCCAATATCGTGCAACAATCCAGCCCTCATAGCAAGTTTTTCGTCCCCTCCCATTTCTGCTGCCATTATGCTTGCAAGTCTTGCGACTTCCAGAGTATGTCCTAGGGCATTTTGTCCATAGCTAGCTCTGTATCTGAGTTTTCCGATAAGTTTAATGAGCTCTTCATGCATAGGGAAAAGCCCCATATCTATTAAAATATTTTTGCCGTCTTCGTAGATCTTGTGTTCAAATTCTTTGTTCACTTTTTCATGTATCTCTTCTATGCGTGCAGGATGGATTCTGCCGTCTTCGACTAATAGTTCAATGACCCTAGTTGCTATAGCTCTTCTATAGAGGTTAAATCCGCTTATTATAATCACTCCTGGAGTTTCATCTATAATGATATCTACACCCAAAAGAGTTTCCATGGTTTTGATATTACGTCCCTCTTTGCCTATAATTCTGCCTTTATGCTCATCGGTAGGAAGGTTGACAAGATTTATAAGTCTTTCGCCTGCGAATTCTCCCGCATAACGGGTAGTGGCCTGAGCAAGTATGTAATTTGCTTTTCGCTCTCCTTCTTCTTTGGCCAGCTGTTCATATTTTCTGACTATGGCGGCTATTTCATTTCGGCTCTTTTTTTCGACTTCTTGCAATATATAATCTTGAGCTTGTTGTGTAGTCATAGAAGCTATCTGTTCCATTTTTTTCAAATTGGCATCTATGATATTTTCTTTTTTTTGTTCTAGCTGTTCTAGTTTTTTCTCTTTTTGGTTTAGATTGCGAGAGAATTTATATAGCTTTTCTTCGATCTGCTCTAATTTTTGCCTTTCAGCAAAAAGACTTTTTTCTTGTTCTTCTATGCTTGACATTTTGATCTTTAATGTTTTTTGCAGCTCGAATTCTTCTTTTTTGATAGCTACTTTTGCTTCTTGGAGCAAAAGAGCTGATTCGCTCTCTATGACTTTTGCTTTGGCCCTAGTCTCTGCTTCAAGGTATGCAAATCTTTTTGATGCCGTTTTTGATAGCCATATATACGTCATTATAACGCCGGCAAAGGCTCCCATCGTTAATGCGAGTATAGTAATAGGTAACATTTATTTTCCTTATTGAAGCAAAACATATAAGGCAAGAGTGTATAAAAGTGTATATTTAACCTTATGTTATTATAAAATCAGCTTTGATATCGTGTTTATTTGTGATACATTCGCTACAAACATAGAGTTCTCTTGCGACAAATACAGTAATGCCGATATTTTCTTTTTCTTTTTCAAAAAACCTATCATACATTCCTTTACCAAATCCGATGCGTCTTGCTGTCATATCGGTTCCGACTATGGGTACAATGGCTAAATCTATATTCTTTTTTCTAAATTGTTTTGAGTATTTTGGTTCGATTATGCCAAAACGTTTTTTTATTAATGGCATTCTATATTTTACCAATCTAAAACTTTCACCTTCCATAAACGGCGCATAAATAACTTTTTTTTCTTTTCGAAGTCTTGTAATTAGCGGATTTATGTCAACTTCTATTTTCAGAGGGATATAAAGCATAATAGATTGTGCTTTTGTACTTTTGATAATCTTATAAAGCTCAGAAATTATGTGCTTGTCATAAGTTCTATATCTTAAATTTTTGCTAGCTTTTGTGAGTCCGGCAAGACATTTACGCCTAAAGACCTCTTTGGTTTTTTGGGTATTTTTATACATATATTTTCTTTGATACTTTAAGATATAAGAATCTTATTATAGCACAAATAGTATAATGAAATTATCTGAGTACCAATTTTGGTTTTATGGTGTTTAATATTTTTAAAGGATATAGTTAATTTAATGTTGGATTTTATAAAAAAAGCACTTGGAAAAACAACAAAAAATATAGAAGAGATAGTTTCTGCAAAACAAAAAAATATCTCTAAAGAGACTTTTGAGGAGATATTGTTAGAATCTGATGTTAATTATGAACTAGTCGAACAAATTCTTGAGGGCTTGCCGTCAGTTGTCAGCAGAACGCAGGCTTTCAATTCATTGATCACCGTTTTTCAGTATAAAGCAGATTTTAAAAATTATGATACAAAACCCTTTGTAGAGATGATAATAGGAGTTAACGGAGCCGGGAAAACGACAACCATCTCCAAGCTCGCTTATCACTATCTCTCCCAAGGCAAAAGCGTTATTTTAGGAGCCGGAGATACATTTAGAGCTGCTGCTATAGAACAGCTTAGTCTTTGGGCGAAAAGACTTTCTATTCCAATTGTTGCGACAAGTCAAGGTCATGATCCATCAGCTGTGGTCTATGATACCATCTCTTCGGCGATTTCAAAAAATATAGATCATGTTATTATTGATACAGCTGGAAGGCTTCATACTCAGACCAATTTAGCCGGGGAGTTGCAAAAAATGGTTCGCGTCGCAGACAAAGCACTAGCAGGTGCCCCGCATCGTAAATTGCTTGTTTTGGACGGCACGCAAGGAAGTTCATCAATAAACCAAGCCAAGGCATTCAATGAAATGGTCGGTGTTGACGGAATAATTATTACAAAACTTGACGGTACAGCCAAAGGCGGTTCGGTGTTGAGCATAGCCAAGGAGATGCAAATGCCGATTTTTTACATTGGGATAGGTGAGAAACCCGAAGATCTTATAGAGTTTAAAGCAAATGAATATGTAAATACCATATTAGATCAAATATTTATTTCATAGATATTTTTTGAAATATTCTTTCATAACTTTAATAAAATAGTGTATAATAAAACAATTAAGAAAAATATAAAATTGCATAAGGAATAAGAAATGGAGCCAATAAATAATATTTCATTCTACAAGCCGTTTATAAAAGAAAATACTAATTCAAATATTCAAGAAGTTTTGAATTTTGATCATACCATTTCAAAAACAGAAGAGCTAGAAATGGTGTTTGCCCAGACATTTGAAACAGGTCATGCACTGGCTACAATAAGCGGTACAGCGGCATTGCACTTGGCTATGTGCGCATTGGATTTAAAAAGAGGTGACAAGGTACTTTGCAGTATCAATGCTTTTGTGGATATTCCTGAAGTTATCAGACATTTTGATGCAGAGCCGATCTTTGTAGATTGTGATAGCAATAATTATATGATCGATCTAGACAAGCTTGAGGCAGCGCTCAAAAAGAATGAAAATAAAAAACTAAGAGCTGTACTAGTAAATCATATGGGTGGTGCAACACCGGATTTGGATAGATTGTACAAGATGGCAAAAGAGTATGATGTAAAAGTAATAGAAGATGCCACAGATGCTATGGGAACCAAATATAATGGTAAATATCTAGGATCAACCGGAGCTGATATTACTGTTTTTTCATTTGCGCCTCATATGTATAAAGACATTATATCAGGCGGTATGTTTACAACCAAAGATGATGAGCTTTATGAGAGAGCAAAGTTGCTTAGAACACACGGCATGACACAACAGTCCGGAGAACATGCATCTGAAGTTAATTATCTTTATGATGTAATTGATATAGGTTGGCGTTATGCAATGAATGAAATAGTGAGTGTCATATGTCTAGATAGATTTGCATCTTTGCAAGAACAAATAGAGCGTCGAAAAAAGATAGCTCAGCTGTATGTATCTAGACTTGAAAGTACAAAACATATTACAATTAAAACCGACATATTACAAGAAAATATATTACATTTTTTTATTGAGATAGACAAAAATAGAGATCATTTTGCTAGAGAACTTAAGCTTGAAGGTATTGATGTGGGTCTTCATTATATGCCTTTGCATTTGACCGAATATTATAGAAAAAAATATTCTCTTAGAGTTTTTGATTTTCCAGTAGCGCTAGGTGTATATCAAAGAACACTTTCATTGCCTTTGTATGCCGGCATGAGTGACGATGAAGTGCAAATAGTTATTGAAGCAGTTGAAAAAATAGCCGATTCTTATATGTAGTGTTATGACCAAGTTTTTTGAAACAATTTGGTTTAAAACAAAATGGTATCATTGGTTTATTGTTGCCGTTTTATTGCCTTTTGGATTGTTATGGGGTACTGTAATGTCGATTCGTCGTGCTTTGGCGGTACAAAAAGATTATGGTTTGCCGATAGTTAGTATAGGCAATCTGATAGTTGGAGGCACAGGAAAAACACCATTTATTATTGAGCTTGCTTCACAATTTGATGGGGTATTCGTAATTTCCAGAGGATATGGCAGGCAAAGCAAAGGGCTTATGGAGGTTAGTCGCAATGGTAACGTGCAAGCAAGTGTAAATGAGAGCGGGGACGAGGCTATGCTTATAGCTAAGTCTTTGCCAAATATTAGTGTAATAGTAAGTGAAAATCGCAAAGCAGGAATTGCCTACGCCAAGGACAAGGGGGCAAAAGTGATTTTCCTCGATGACGGTTTTAATCAAGTGGGTATTAAAAAATTTGATATCATATTAGAACCGTCACGTATCGCCAATTATCTCCCATTCCCTGCCGGTCCTTTCAGAGAATTTTGGTTGTATTCAAAAAAAGCTGATCTTGTAGTCAAAGAGGATATTGATTTTACTAGATATGTTACATATGAAAACTTGAAACCAAATATGATTTTAGTCACTGCCATAGCAAATCCGACGCGGCTTGATAAGTTTTTACCAAAAGGCATTATAGATAAATATTATTTTGACGATCATGCCTATTTTGATGAAGAAAAACTAGGTTTATTATTGTATAAAAATAATGCCACTAGTTTGTTAGTAACCGAAAAAGATGCAGTTAAGATGGATAATTTTAAGTTGCCTATCTCTAAAATCAAGTTAAAATTAGAATTACAAAAAAGTGTTATAGCAAAAGTAGACAGTTATATCAAAGGATACAGAGCATGAAAAATAATATCGAAGTAGTCAAGACTCTTCTAGATGCATTGCCATATATAAAAAAATTTAAAGACAAAAAAATTGTTATCAAGTATGGCGGTGCTGCACAAACAAGTGATGAACTTAAAATGCAGTTTGCTCAAGATATAGTTTTGCTTCATTATGTAGGACTCAAGCCTATTATTGTGCATGGCGGAGGAAAGACTATTACTGATCTGTTGTCACGTTTGGGTATCGGAACAGAGTTTGTCGACGGTCAGAGAGTTACGACAAAAGAAGTTATGCGTGTTGTCGAAATGGTACTAAGCGGAGAGATAAATAAAGAGATAGTCGCACTTCTTAATACTCAAGGGGCAAAAGCAGTAGGAATATCCGGCAAAGACGGACATTTCTTAGAAGCAGTGCCTAAAGATTTTGAACGATTCGGATATACCGGCGTCATTGAGCATATTAACCCGTCATTGGTTGATGATATTATAGATGATGGGCTTATACCAGTTATTGCTCCAATAGCCGGCAGTAATGCGGTTGGCCATCCGGGATTTAATATCAATGCCGATTTGGCTGCCAGCAAAATAGCAGTAGCAATGAAGGCCAACAAAGTACTTTTTTTAACGGATACCGCAGGAGTGCTTGACAAAGATGGTAATTTATTGACAAATCTAAGTGTGGAAAAAACTAATCAGCTAAAAGCGGACGGGACTATTTATGGCGGCATGGTGCCAAAAGTAGATGCTTGTATAGAGGCTTTGCGTGGAGGGGTGAGCAGAGCTCACATTATTGACGGCAGGGTAGAACATTCATTGCTCTTGGAGATCTTGACAAGCAGCGGCGTTGGTACTTTTATAGAATTGTAGTTGTTTTTTAAAACCATATCAAAAGCTATTAAAGAGAGAAAAAATGAAAGAGAAAGATTACAAAGAAGAGCTTTATAATTTACAAGTCGAGCTGGTTAAATTCCAAAGACATGTAATTAAAAAAAATTTAAAAGTATGTTTGGTATTTGAGGGCAGGGATGCATCCGGCAAAGACGGAACGATAAAGAGATTTATGGAGCATTTAAGCCCTAGGGAGGCTAGGGTTGTCGCCTTGGATAAGCCAAGCGACAAAGAGACCAAATCATGGTATTTTCAAAGATATGTGCCACACTTGCCGAGCGGCGGCCATATGGTATTTTTCAATAGAAGTTGGTACAACAGAGCAGGTGTTGAAAAAGTCATGGGGTTTTGTACCAAGAAAGAATATACTCTTTTTATGGAAGAGGTTGGAAGTTTTGAGCATCTGTTGACACATTCTGGTATTATATTGTTGAAGTATTATTTGGATATCAGCAAAGATGAGCAAAAAGAGAGACTTGAAGATAGAAAAAAAGATCCTCTAAAGCAGTGGAAATTAAGCCCTATTGACGATCAAGCACAAAAATATTGGGATGAGTATTCTAATGCGAGAGATGAAATGCTTGAGAAGACCTCTTTTGCATTTGCCCATTGGCATGTAGTGCATACTGACAATAAAAAAACAGCCAGGATAAATGCAATGAAGCATTTTTTGTCCAAAATGGATTATCCAGACAAAAATGAACAATATTTAGACATTGATTATAGTGTTATTTGCCAATACAAGCCTGAGTGTTACATAAAGGGATTGGTAGCCAAATAATAATTAGAGGTGTTATTTATTGATATTTATCAAATAAAGTCTACATATAGCAATGTGTATCGATTTGCCAAAGAGAATAAAATCTTATTTTAAGATGGTATAATTATTTAATAATATTATTGGCAAAAACTAAGACAGCAGTAAACAAGGAATTAAAAATATGAGATTTATCGAGACCCGCGGCAATGATGGTATCAAAGCAAAATATGTAACATTTTCAGAAGCCATCTTGTCGCCCAGTGCTAGTTTTGGCGGACTTTATGTGCCGGAACAGCTACCCAAATTAGATGATGAATTTATAACCAAACATCTCAATAGCTCTTATAAAACATTAGCACTTGATTTTTTAACAAAATGCGATATAGATATAGATAATGATACTTTGCAAGAAGCACTTGCGAGGTATGATGCATTTGATGATGCCGCCAATCCGGTACCCGTGGTGCAAATAGAAGATGATTGTTTTGTGAGTGAGCTTTATCATGGTCCAACCCGTGCTTTTAAAGATATGGCATTGCAGCCATTTGGGTATATTTTAAGCTCTTTGGCAAAAAAAAGAAACGAACATTATCTTATAATGGCAGCAACAAGCGGCGATACCGGGCCTGCTACACTAGAAACTTTTAAAAATCAACCGAATGTCAAAGTGGCTTGTCTTTATCCAGACGGCGGCACAAGTGATGTGCAAAGATTACAGATGGTAACCGAGGATGCTTCAAATTTGTTTGTATTTGGAGTAAAGGGTGATTTTGATGATACCCAAAATGCACTCAAATCACTTTTGGCATCAGACGAGTTCAACAAAACTCTTCAAGCAAAAAATATCAAATTATCAGCCGCCAATTCAGTTAATTTTGGACGTATAATATTTCAGATCATTTATCATATCCATAGTTATATAGTTTTGCTAAGAGACCATAAGATCGCTATGGGAGATAAGATATATCTTGTCGTACCAAGCGGTAATTTCGGTAATGCACTTGGAGCTTATTATGCTAAAAAAATGGGACTGCCTATAGCAAAGATACTTATCTCTTCAAACCGAAATAATATTTTGACCGATTGGATAACAAACGGTGCTTATGATCTAACAACAAGACATTTGGTGCATACCATATCTCCTGCTATGGATATACTCAAAAGCTCAAATGTTGAGAGGATTTTGTTTGATAAATTTGGAGCTCCTAGAACAAAAGAGTTGATGGATGCTCTAGCATCAAGCGGTAAATATGAGCTTACACCTGATGAATTAGATGTTTTAAGGGAGGATTTTGATGCATCTTTCTCTACAGATGAAGAGTGTGAAGCTGTAATAGGTGAATATGCCAAAAAAGACTATATTATGGATCCTCACACAGCAACTTGCATAAGAGCATATAAGACTTTAAGAAAACAAAAGCTGCCAACGGTTGTATATTCTACGGCCGAATGGACCAAATTCAGCCCAACAGTTTCTAGGGCTTTGGGGCATGAAGTCAAAAATGATATAGATGCTCTTGATTGGATAAAAGACCATATTCATTTAAAAGTCCCAAAAATGGTGACAGGATTATTTAGCAAACCGATAATTCATGACAAAGTTATAGATAAAAATACTATTAAGGATAATATTTTTAGTATTTTATAACATTTAATACCCATAGGGGGGAAGTCATGAAAAAAATTATATTTTTTATGATATTGGGTTTTACGGCAATAGTTTTTGCTCAGGAATCAATAAGGTCAGCCGATGATGCTTTAGAATGTGTAAGATTAAATTTTAAAGCACCAAAATGCAAAGATTTTACAACCAAAGAGAGAAATTTAGCCGTAGAGTGTGTAAGATTAAATTTCACAGCCCCCCAATGCCAACCATACAATCAAACAATAATTGATCCAAATTCAATAGAAAATACTCTAAATGATAATGAGAATATATTGAGCAGTGATGATAATATGGCATCTACTCAAACAATATCTCCCGCAGACCCTATAGTTCAATCAAATCGAAATACCAATATACAGAGCAAGAGAGCAAATTTTACTTCAAATTTTCAAAGTACATATACTATTGTCAAAGGAGATACTCTGGGTAAAATTGCTATAAAATTCGGTGTAGCACAAGGAGAGATCAAGATATTAAATCCATCTATCGATTTTCGTGAATTAAAAACAGGCACACAGATACTGATGCCTCTTTCGCAAGATAAGATTAATGCAATAGTCAAAAAAAGCAAGATAAAAAAGAAGCCCGAAGAGCATAAGATCATTGCAGAGCCTGAAGGGCGGAAGCTTAAAGTTATTGCTTCTGCATATACATCAACTGTTTCTCAAACAGATAGTACGCCATTTATAGCGGCATGGGGATTTCGTCTTGTTCCTGGTATGAAAGTTATAGCAGTATCAAGAGATTTGATCAGCCAATATGGATTAACCAATGGTTCAAAAGTAAGAATTAGCGGATTGGATGGATATTATACTGTTAGAGACAAGATGAATCCAAGATATACCAAGCATATAGATATTTACATGGGTCTAGATAAGCGAAAGGCTCTTCGCTGGGGCAGGAGAAGTGTAACCATATACTGGTAATTTATTGTAAAGATTCAAACAGTTCCCAGAGTTCTAGATATTTTTCGCTTTTTGTATCATATTCGCTTTGGGTTTCATTTAACATTCTAGTTAGCTCATTTAGTCCTTTTTCTTGATAACAAGCAGGATTGCTGAGACATTTATGAAGCTCGTCAATTTCATGTTCAAGTTCTTCTATTTCTTGCGGCAATGTGTCAAATTCTCTTTGTTCTTTGTAGCTAAGTTTTGTTTTTATTTTAACAGCAGCGGGTATTGTTTGTGATGGAGTATCTTTAAATTCTTTTTCCATTGACTCTATTTCTCTAAGCTCTTTTTCTATCATTAGATAATCACTATAAGGCTGATGTGACTCTTCTATATTTCCTTTTCCGTCAAGTATGAAAAGTTTAGATGCTACTTTGTCCACAAAATATCTGTCATGCGATACTACCAGCAATGCCCCGCCAAAATTAATGAGCTGCTCTTCTAAAATAGTGATAGTTTGAATATCAAGATCATTTGTAGGTTCATCCAGTATAAGACAATCTACTTTTTTTGCAAATAACAGTGCAAGTGCCACACGATTTTTTTCTCCTCCGCTGAGCATGCCTATTTTTTGGTCTAAAAATTCTTTTGGAAATAAAAAGCTTTTGAGATAACCGTATACATGCATATTTCTCCCATTAACTTCTATTATATCCCCGCCATTAGGACAAAAAGTCTCTAATAAACTTTTATTATCATCTAGCATATCTCTATGTTGATCAAAATATCCTATAGCAAAATCACCCTTGTCTATTTTGCCGCTAAGCGGTGGTATTTTGCCGAGCATTAGTTTCAGCAATGTAGATTTACCAGAACCGTTTATACCTACTATAGCTATCTTGTCGTGTTGCAGTATGCGCGTTGTGAAATTTGTAATTAGAGGTTTTTCCGGCAATCCATATGTCACATTGTGAAGATCAAACAACATTTTTTTTCTAGACACACTTTCATCTCTATTGAAATGTTTTTTTTCTCTTTCTAGCTCTACTACCATCTTGCGGATCAAGGTGGGATTTTTTTTGGCATTTTCACGAAGTTCAAAGACTCTTTGTTTACGGCCTTGATTTCTTTTCTCCCTGGCCCTTACGCCTTTGCTGAGCCAGGCTTCTTCTTGCTTGAGGAGTCTAAGCAGGTTTTCGTGTCCTTTTTGCATTGAGTGAAGTCGTTGTTCTTTAAGGGCGAGATAGTTTTGATATCCGCCTTGGTAGCTTACAAGTTGCTGGTTGTCTACCTCTACAACCCTGGTAGCTATGGTATCTATGAAATATCTGTCATGAGAGATAAACAATAATGTAAATTTTTCTTTGAGCAGTATCTCTTCAAGAAACTCTACCATATATACATCTAGGTGGTTGGTAGGCTCATCTAGCAAAAGCACATCCGGTTTTTTTAGTATCAGCCCAGCTAAGGCTACACGGCGTTGTTCACCTCCGGAGAGGGAATTGACAAGTCTATTTTCATACTCTTTCAGCTTGAATTCTTGCAATACCCGCTCTATCTTGTCATCCAAGTTCCATGCATTATGGTGGTCAAGAAAGTTTGTAAGCTCGGCATGTTTTTTAAGCAGTTCAGTATTGTCAAAATCAGTTGCCAGTTTTTCACCGATTTTGTCATAAGCCAATTTGGCTTCATAAAGTTCTTCCAGTTCTAAGCTGATTGCTTCTCGCACAGTTAAATTTGGCTGGAAGAGCGGATGTTGAGACAGCATCTCTATTTGTATATTGCCTTGAACTACCCTTTTGCCTTCGGTTGGTTCTTCTGTGCCGGCTATTATCTTCATAAGCGTTGATTTGCCGCACCCATTTTGACCAACGACAGCTATTCGTTCACCCTCATTTAGATGAAAGTCCACGCCGTCAAGAAGGATTTTGATATTGTATTGTTTTTTGATAGCAAAGAGATCTACTAATGCCACTAATTGTCCTTAGATTTAATTGGCGTATTATACCAAAAAAGCCACTTTAAGCTTAACTAGATATATTTCAAATAAAAAAGGCAATATATGCTACAAGCATTAATTATATTATTTTCCGTGTATACGGCTATCAAAGTATATGTTTCCGTGATGCAAATGGGCTACATTATTGATGAAAAACGCAAAGATGCCGCGTTGATGACAAAAGCAAAATATCAAGAGGCAGCAAATTATGCAGTAGCAAAAGAAAAGCTAGATCTTACAGCTCATTTGCTGGAATATCTTTTGTTTATTTGGTGGGCATTGGCCGGGTTTGAAGTGATGTATAGCTTCTTATCTCAATACATATCGCAATCTCCATTTTTGGCAAGCATTATATTTTTGGTTGGATATTTTGCTATTGACTATATTGTATCCTTGCCGTTAAGTATTTATCAAACTTTTGTAGTAGATAAACATTTTGGGTTTACTAAGAGCACGCCAAAACTCTTCATCATAGATCAAATTAAAAGCATTATGCTTTTTTTAACACTAGGAATTGGGGTAATGGCACTATTGGTGTGGATAATAGAAAGTTTTGAGATGTGGTGGTTGTATGGATTTGTGTCCATTATGGCTATTTTGCTCATTATTAATTTTGCATACCCGACTATTATCGCGCCGATGTTTAATAAATTTACTCCTCTAGAGGATAAAGAGCTGCAAGACAAGATAGAAGTTCTTATGGAAAATGCCGGGATGAAAGCTGATGGCGTATTTGTGATGGATGCCAGTAAAAGAGATAATCGTCTAAATGCATATTTTGGCGGTTTTGGCAAGAGCAAAAGAGTAGTGCTGTTTGATACGCTTTTGGCAAAGCTTAGCCATGATGAGCTTATAGCTGTTCTAGGACATGAGCTGGGCCATTATAAACATGGGGATATTTGGAAAAATATCGCACTTATGACAATTCTGTTTTTTGGAGTATTTTATCTTTTGGGACATTTGCCAGAATCAATCTTTGCAGAACTTCGTACAGCACCTATTGCAGGGGCAAAGATAGCATTTATAATGCTAGTATTTCCTCTTTTGGCTTTCATTTGGATGCCTATCATAAGTCTGTTTAGCCGCCACAATGAATATCAAGCAGATGAGTATGGTTCGGGCGTAGGCGGCAAGGAGCATTTAGTATCAGCGTTGATCAAATTGGTAGGCGAAAACAAAGCGTTTCCGAAATCTCATCCGCTGTATATATTCTTTTATTATTCACATCCTCCTATATTGGAGCGTCTTAAAGTTTTGGGATTTGATGAATCTCATGACAAGGATGAGTCATCGTTGCCTCACGATGGTATTTTTTCATTTATAAAGAAGTAACAGTGACTATAAAAGAAACGCTTGGTTGGGCTAGCGAAGAGTTGAAGTCTAGTTGTGAGCGCCCTTTGTTTGAGGCAGAGCTGCTTTTGGCTTATCATTTGCATAAGGAGAGGATATATCTTCATTCGCACGAAAATGATGTTGTAGAAAATATAGAGATTTTTAAGTCGCTTATAGCAAGAAGAGCATCTCATGAGCCATACGAATATATCGTAGGCAAGACCAGTTTTTATGATATAGAATTATTTGTTAAGCAGGTCGTTTTGATACCGCGCCCGGAAACCGAGCTATTGATTGATGAGGTTTCATCTATTATTGAAAAAGAACACATTACGTCGATTGCAGAAATAGGAATAGGAAGTGGGGCTATATCGATAGTATTGGCGCGTAAATTTCCGTCTTTGAAGATAATAGCTACTGATATATCCATAGATGCTCTTAATGTAGCCAAAAAAAATATAGAGACATTTGGATTAACTGATAGGATCACATTGAAGCAGACAAACCTTCTTGAGAGCGTTGATGCCCAAGTTCAGTTGGTAGTGAGCAATCCGCCTTATATTGCACGAGATGCATTGCTTGAATCCAACGTGATAGACTATGAGCCACATACTGCACTTTTTGGAGGAGAAAGGGGAGATGAGCTTCTCAAGCAGATCATTACTCAGGTCAAACAAAAAAACATTCCATATTTGGCCTGCGAGATGGGGTATGACCAAAAGGCTTCAATGGAGCTTTTTTTAACACAAGTTGGAGTACAATACACAAAGTTTTATGATGATCTAGCAGGATTAGACCGCGGATTTATAACTAAATTTTAAAGGATTTTTATGTCATCTGTTTTTCGCAATATTACAATGTTTTATTTGATTTTTTTATCTGCTGTTTTGGGTGCATCTTTATATGCAGGCATAGTGGTGGCACCTGTAACATTTCACACAGAAGCAATATTTGGCTCTCCGATTTTGAGTCAATTTCAAGAGGGGATGATTATGACAGAGAATTTTGTTAGATTATCCTTTGTTGTAACCTTGAGCGTTATCGTAGCTTTTGTATATGAGAGTTACAAATACAAAAAAGGAGAGAGAGATCTTTTGACATTTGTTGCGCTATTTTTGGTAATAGCAACCGGGTTGATGTTTTCATATTATTATATGCCAGAAATTATTCTCATGCAGCAAGCAGGCGAAGAGATGACAAAAACACAACTTTTTTTGGATACCCACAAAGGCTCAGAGGTTAATTTTAAGATATATGCATTTGCTTTGCTTCTTCTTTTGATCAGAAATTTTCAAAAAGCTTTACGTTAATGGATTTTTCTAATGAGTGAAATAATTACTCACCCTTTTTCTCCTATTGTTTTCAAAGATACCAAGACACTTATACTTGGTTCCTTCCCTAGTATAAAATCTATAGAAAATAACTTTTATTATACTCATCCGCAAAATCAATTTTGGAAAATTTTATCGTCTATTACCTCTTATCCTATAAACAACAGGGATCAAAAAATTTGGCTTTTAAAAGAGAGTAAAATAGGGCTTTGGGATATGATAAGCAGCTGTAATAGGGAAAATTCAGCCGATAGCTCAATAGAAGATGAAGATGTCAATGATATAGCCGCATTGCTTGAAAAGTATCCTTCAATACAGACTGTTGCATTTACGGGTAGAAAATCACAAATGCTATTTAATCTTCATTTTGGCTTTATGGATATAGATACTTGCTATTTGCCTTCGCCATCCAGCGCTTATGCCAAGCTTTCTCTTGAACAAAAAATAATTGCATATAAAGAGACCTTGAAGCTATGATATGGGCAATAGGCGATTTGCAAGGATGCTATAAGTCATTTATGCAACTTTTAGAAAAGATTGATTTTGACCCAAGTAGAGATCAATTGTGGCTTGTTGGAGATCTGGTCAATCGAGGCAAAGGCTCCCTGGAAGTATTGGAATATGTGTATAAGCATCAAAAAAGTATTAAAATTGTACTTGGAAATCATGATATTGCACTTATTGCCGCATATTATGGCATCAAAAAAAGCAACCCTACAATTGAGCTGATTTTAAAGTCACCTAGAGCAAAAGAACTTATAGATTGGCTCAGATGCCAGCCATTATTGCATATAGATAGTGAGCTTGGATACTGTATGGTACATGCAGGCATATCACCCCTGTGGGATCTAAAAACAGCAAAAGTATATGCAAATGAGCTCGAAAAAAAACTAGCAGCCGATGATGTTGCTGCATGGCTCAAAAAAATGCTCAATAGTTCTGCTGATCGTATAAGTTTTGGCACTACGAGCGATGAACAAGAAGAATTTGCATTTAGTTCATTTTTGCGTATGCGTTATTGTTTTGATGATGGAAGTATGGAGATAGATCAAAAGGGTACTCCTACAAAAGAATTGGAAAATAGCGGACTTAAACCATGGTTCTTGTATCCAAATAGAATACCCTTAGAATACAAGATTGTCTTTGGCCATTGGTCAACTTTGGGTTTCTATGAAGATGACAACGTCTTAGCTATTGATACAGGTTGTGTATGGAACGGCAAACTAACTGCCGTTAGGCTTGATGATAGAACAGTTAGTCCATCTTTTGTTGAATGCAACAATTAGTCTATAATGTGTCCAACAAATTTTGATGTATTATTTATAATATCCCCGCCTTTTCTAAATCCAATACCGCAAGATTCATAGGCAAAGAAAAGTCCGGCTTGATAGTAATCGCCTTTATTATCAATGGCTAGATTTGCATATTCTTGAAAAAGCATCTTGTGGTTATCGTATTCACCTTCTTGTTTTGAAATCGTATTTCCATCTTTATCTATAATGCTTACGCTTTCACCTTCTCTTCCAAAAATAGGTTTTTTCACATATTTTTTGTCTTTTGGTGGAGCAAAACTACTTTCTAGCAGCAATGGATGATTTGGGTATAGATCCCAAAGAATTTTTAGTATACCTTTGCTTTGAAAAAGCAGTGTGTATGCAGGGTTGAAAAATATAGCTTTTTGATTTTTGATAATATTGGTTAAGATCATTGCTAGATCAGGCGTTTCTAGTGCGATCATTTCCCATGGAACAAGCTTGAACCATAATTCATATTGTTCATTATTGTAAAATATCCCATCATCGCTGAATTCAATTTCATCAACAAATGCAAAATTAGTATCAAATCCGGCCTCAGAAGCAATATGCTGCAGTAATTTTACTGTATTTTCTTCTTCGGTATTGCCTCTGATGGAGCTAAACAAAAATTTCCACCCATCGTATTTTGTTTCAAAATCATCCACGTTTTCTTCTAGAGTTACTAGTCTTTTAAAGTTTGCTTCAAGAGCTTCATAAATACCATTAAACTGACTGCTTTCTTCTAGGCCATTATATTTTAGCATTGCCCATTGCACAATAGCACTTTCAAAGAACGAAGTCGGTGTATCTGCATTGAATTCAAGCAATTTTATAGGCAATCCATCTATACCGCCAGCGAGATCAAATCTGCCATAAAGATGCCAATGAATATCATTCTCCCATGATTCTTTTATGAGTTCTACGAGATTAAAAGGGATTCCAATCTCGTGAAAAAGATTGTTGTCTATTACATATTGAGCTGCATTAATAAACATATCATAAAGTTCATTTCCTGCATCATAAAATGCTTTTGCTTCTTGTTCCGAAACAATTACAAGTTCATTTGATATATAGTTTGTATTGTCGCTATCTGTGTGCCATGCAAATCCAAGTCTGTCTAGATAGTCTGTTTCGAGCGGTTTAATAGTTTGAAGTTTTATCAAAATCAACCTCCAAAAGATCTGCTGCTTGAAGATGTGCCGGTTTTGCTTCCAAAAGATCCGCTACTTGAAGATGCAGTACTTTTGCCTCCAAAAAAACCGCTTTTTGTGTTACTCGCAGAAGTACCGCTTTTTTTAAAGCTATCAACGCTTTTTGAGTATGTCGAAGGCGATTTATATCCCGCCTGTCTGTTTTGTTGATAATTTTGATTGCCAAAGAGTTTGCTTCCTATCCAAGATCCTATTATAGCTCCAGCAGCACTAGCCAAGATAGTTTCACCTAGGCTCATACTATGACCTGAGAGTTGTGTATTTTGAGGATTTGTTAGATTTGACGTGTTATTGTCGATCTTTGCTTCTTCTTCTTTCATGAGCTTATCCATCTCTTCTTTGGAGAGGACTTTTTCTGTGCCGTCAAGTTGTTTGAGTACTATGCGAGTTTCATCAGAGGGAAACTCTTCTTTTATTTTATATTTTCCCTTTTCTGTCTCTTCAATGATTACAAATGCCCCTTTTTTGGCTTGTTCTTGAGTAGATTGGTTATTTTGTTCTTGATTGCCGCATCCAGCTAAACCGGAAGCCAGTAAAATACCAAGTCCTGTGGCAGTAAATATAGTGGTATGTGAAAATGTTTTGATATATTTCATGATAATAATTTCCTTATTAAAAATAGCGGAACATTATATCGAAAATATCCCCAAGAGCAGGGGATGGATGAAGCAGAAAAGAAACAATCGGTTTGTTAATCCATTTGTTTTCTTAAAAATGTGGGTACTTGATAGATATCATCATCGTCAGTATTGTACCCGCCAACTACGATTTTGTTGGCATTTCTGAGCGTATTTATGTTGTTTGATGAATTTGAATTAAAAAGAGATTGAGATGGCTGTTTTTCGCTTGTTTTTAAATGTGTATCGGTTTTATCTTCAAAGCCTGTAGCTATAACAGTGATTTTAACTTCATCTATAGCCAAAGAACTGTCTGTGGTAGTACCAAATATTACATAAGCATGCTCATCGGCATTCTCTTCAATTATTTCCATAGCTTCGGAAATTTCCATCAAAGGATAATCCGGATGAATATAAAAATGCACCAAAATACCGGTAGCTCCATCAATGGATATGCTATCCAAAAGAGGAGATTCTATAGCCATTTTTGCTGCATCATAGGCAGCATTTTTACCAATACTTTTACCTGTACCCATTAGTGCCAAACCTCGATGATTCATAACAGTTTTTATATCAGCAAAGTCAAGATTTATATCATTTTCACCGTGAGAAATAATTACATTGGAAATTCCTCCGACTGCTTGAGCCAAAATGTCATCAACCATTCTAAAGCTCTCTTTTATGCCTAGATTTTTTTCTACAATTGACAATAGTTTTTCGTTTGGTATAACAATTATAGAGTCACTTTCCCTTTTGAGTTCTTCTAAGCCTTCTTTTGCAAGAGCAGTTCTTTTTCTGCCTTCGAATTTAAAAGGGCTAGTCACTATAGATACAGTTAATGCACCGATCTCTTTAGCTACTTGGGCTATGACAGGAGCAGCTCCAGTACCAGTGCCTCCGCCAAGTCCGGCAGAGATAAACACCATGTCTGCACCTTTTAGTATACTTCTAAGCTCTTCAAAACTTTCCAAGGCAGCTTCTCTCCCCTTTTCGGGTATCATGCCTGCACCTTGTCCTCCGGTAGTATTGATACCCAGCTTGATTTTATATGGAGCAAGTGAGTTTTCCAATGCTTGACCATCGGTATTTGCAACGATAAGATCAATATCTTTTACGCCTTCACGGATCATGTGATTGATCATATTGCCGCCACCGCCACCGACACCGATTACTTTGATTTTAGCACCATTTGTGCAATATTTTGTCTCTACTATATCAATCTCAAATGCTTCCATACCGTGCTCCTTTTTGTGTGGGTTGGGTTAAAATAACTGTTTTAGCCATGTTGACAGCCTGTTTATATAATTATTTTGTTTATCTGCCCTTGTTAGATCTTCCAAACAAAATGATTGTACATTTTCTTCTTTTGTTTGGTCTTCAAATAACGAGCGCTCATCGTCTGCATATCTATTTTTTCTTGGTTCATGAAAATCATCAGCGGTGTTATTGTGTATCTTGATATCATGTAAATTATCATTTTCTGTTGCTTTTGAATGTAATAGCTCTTGAGCGTAATTTATCTCATACTCCGTATGATTTCCGGCTTTGTGCAACAATAGTCCTATAGCTGATGCAAATGCAGGATTTTTAAGCTCTTCAAACATCCCTTTGATGTTTTCTGTATTTGGTATACCTATGCGAACCGGCATATTTGAAAAAATAACTTGAGCTAGTTCTCTAATGCCCTTTAGGTTTGCCATACCGCCGGTCAAAATAATACCTGAACCTATTTTCTCTTTTAAGCCGCTTTTATCAAATATTTTTTCCAAGATTGCCAATGTCTCTTCGACTCTGGCAAAAATAACATCGTGGACAATATCTAATGAAACAATACTTCTATTTTCTTCGTTACCGATAATCGGTAATTCAATTGTATCATTCAATATTTCAGTTAGATTGCCATGTCTAATTTTGATATTTTCTGCTATATTTAGAGGCGTGTGAAGGGCAATAGACAAATCACTTGTAATATTATTTGAGCCAATCCCAAAAAAGTCATTATACCTGATAGCATTGCCTGTGTATACTGTTAGAGTGCTTGTTTGCCCACCCAGATCTAAGACTACTACACCAAGTTCTTTGTCATCATCTTTGATGGTTGCAATTGAAGAGGCATATCCGTTTAGAACGATATCTTCGATTTCAACGCCTGCTGATTTGACAGCTTTTTTAAGATTTGCAAGATTTGATTTTTGTGTCATAATGATATTGACTTCTGCTTCTAATCTGCTGGCATTCATGCCAAAAGGATCTTCTACAAAATCTTGATCATCGACTTTGAAATTATATGGCAATACATGGATAATTTCGTATTCATTGGGGATATTTGCATTGTAGAGCGCGGTATTAAGAGCACGGTGAATCTCTTTAATGCCTATGTCTTTATGTGGAATATTGACTATGCCTGTAGAATTTATGCTTTTTGCATATGCATTTGATATTGATACTATGGCGTTATTGATATTGCTTCCAGATACACGTTTGGCATCACTGACAGCTTTTTTGATAACCTTTGAAGCTAGTTCTATATTTGTGATAGAACCTTTTTTTATACCTTGTGATTTTACAATTCCATGACCCAATATTTGCAATTGATTATCATCTGTTTTTTCGGCGATGATAGAACATATTTTTGTTGACCCAATGTCAATTGCTAATATATTTTTATTCAAGATCAAGTCCTTTTACATAAACATCAGTAGAAAAATCTTTATCAAGTTGTTTTAAAAGATTTACTTCCAAAAGCTTTCTTTTTAACTCGCTTACACTCTGATTGATCATCTGTGCCTCTTTGTTATCGCTAGGAACTACCCTTTGAGCTATAATTTTGTAAACCACAACTTTGTCCGATAGATTTATTATACCCTTTTCTTCATGAGATGTAAATAATTCTTGTAAAAATTGTAAATTTTCTTCATTGCTTAATGACAATGCGTTGTCATTGTTCTTTAAAGATATCCATTTGACCGCTTGTGCATTAGTTCCATCAAAATTTTTAAGAGTATTTTTTGCAAGAGTTTGTAAAGCATTTTTAGTAGCTTCTTGAGTATAATCTTTTACTAGATTGGTTTTTGCTTCGTCAAATGTCATTGGTTGGGGACTTGTGATGGAAACGAGCTTGATAGTTGCATATTTATCTCCGATAACTCTTGGTTTTAAGATATCCCCATTTTTCATTTTGTCAATTTCGTTTATGATTCCAGACGGTATCTTGGGATCATTTTTGGACACTACAATTGTTTCGTTTGCAGGCAATTTGGCTTTTTTGAAATCAATGTATGCACGTTGAGCTGTTTTTTCTGCTTTTTGCAAACGAAGCTCCTGAGTGGCAATAGGTACTACTGCCGCAAGAGGAAGTTGTTTTCCGTCAAGTGCTACAAAATTATGAGCATTTGCTTTATAAAATGCTTCTAGTTCTTCTTGTGTTACTAAGATATTATCAGTTGGAGTCCATAAAACTTCAATAGAATATTTTTTGGGATGCATATAATTTTGTTTATTTTTAGACCAATATTGTTGTAGTTGATTGTCATCGATAGAGATTGAAACATCTTTGGCAGTCAAAATACTATAAGCAATTTGATCTGATAATCCAAGAGGCATTGATGCCGCTTTGTCCTCGAAAGGGGTAGAATTAGTGTAAAGTAGGGCAATTAATTTATTGATGATCAATTCGTCTTTTATCATATCTTCAAAAACTTTAGCTTTGATGTTTTGTGATTGCAAATATTGTTCATAAACAGTTTTATCAAATTTTCCATTGCTTTTAAAGCCCTCAAATGTTTCAAGGGCTTTTGCAACTTCTGTATCACTTGCTATGATGCCATATTGTTTAGCTAAGTTTAATATTTGAGTTTGTGTTTGTACGATATTGAAAGCTTGTTTGTCTATGCCGATCTCTTTTGCTTTTTTGTCATCCAATTTGCCTTGAAGTTGCTGATTGTATTGGTTATATAAATTACGATATGCCATATCAAATCGGTTTTGGTCTATTGTTATATCTCCAACTTTGGCTATTTTTCCGCTATTTGAGCCAAACTGATAGCTCCCCCACCCAACAAATCCGGCACCAATAAATGCGATTGTTGCAATCCATATCGTCCATACTAAATATCTATTGTGTTTTTGCATCCAACTAATCATCTATTTTCATCTACCTTCAATTAAAAAATTTGTACAATATTTTAGTCAACTTGTTATTAAGTGTAATTGAAAAGATCGTTTTGCAGATAAATAAGGATATTTATTATGAGTTTAAATCAAGAATTAATGAAAAAAGACATGGATGTCATATGGCATCCATGTACGCAGATGAAGGATCACGAAGTTTTGCCTATAATACCGATAAAATCGGCAAAAGGTATTTATCTTTATGACTTTGACGGAAATAGATATATAGATGCCATTAGCAGTTGGTGGGTTAATATATTTGGCCATTGTAACTCTTATATCAATAGCAAAATAAAAGAACAGCTAGAAACTCTAGAGCATGTTTTATTAGCAGGTTTTACGCACGAGCCAGCTATTGAATTGGCCCATAGGCTCGTTGATATTACACCCGAGAGTTTAAAAAAAGTGTTTTTTGCCGATAATGGTTCTAGTGCTGTAGAGATTGCTCTCAAGATGAGTTATCATTATCATCTCAATATGAAACAACAACGTACCCTATTTTTGTCTCTTTCAAATAGTTATCACGGCGAAACAATAGGAGCGCTTAGCGTGGGGGATGTCTCTTTATATAAAAATACTTATGAGCCATTGCTTCTTAAGTGTTTGCAAACGCCGGTGCCGGCTAATAGCAGTAAACAAGCAGCTGCAGATGCATTAAAAAGCCTAGAATTGATCTTAGAAGAGAACGGCAACAGTATATCAGCTATGATTATTGAGCCATTGGTGCAAGGAGCAGGCGGTATGCACATGTACCATGCCGATTATTTAGTCGGTGCAAGAATGCTTACGAAAAAATATGGTATTCATTTGATCTTGGATGAAATTATGACAGGATTTGGCCGTACGGGAACAATGTTTGCGTGTGAACAAGCGTCAATCTCACCGGATTTTATGACATTATCAAAAGGGCTTACAGGCGGTTATCTTGCTTTGTCTGTCGTCATGACAACCGATGAGATATATGGTGCATTTTATTGTGATTATAATGAACATAAAGCATTTTTGCATTCTCATAGCTATACGGGAAATCCACTAGCTTGCAGCGCTGCATTAGCTACGCTGGAATTGTTTGAGCAAAGCAATATCTTGGAAGAAAATAGAGAGAAAAGTTTACACATAGATGCTAAGCTGGAGAAATTCAAATTGCTTGCAAATGTAAAAGAAGTAAGAGTTTTGGGCATGATAGCTGCAGTTGAATTGCAAGGATACAAAGCAGAAGAGAGAATAGGTCTTAAAATCTATGAGTTTGCACTCGCGCGCGGGGTTTTGCTTAGACCATTGGGGCATGTAATATATTTTATGCCGCCATATATCATCACTATCAAAGAAATAGATAAAGTCTTAGATGTTATGTATGATGCTATAAAAACTATTTAAAGTATACTGTCCTCATCTCTAAATAGAAACGAGAAAAAACTTTTTTTATTTTTGCGCATCTTATGATAAAGATTTTTTGCTCTATCCAGATCAAGTTCAATAGCTTGTTTGTAACAATATTCAGCCCTTTTGGTGTCTTTTTGCGTTCCGATTCCATGTTCATAGAATTGACCTAGGTCGCAAAGTGCTTCAGCACAATTTTTCGATGCTAGTTCGTTTATAAGTTCAAAAGCTTTATTGTCATCTTTTTTAAACAATTCTCCTTTGTAAAGCTCTCTAGCAAAGATCAATTTTCCAAAATTTGAATTTGTTGTCCCAAATACAATAGCTAACTGTGATGCTTCATCATGATTTTTTAAATTTTTGAGTTTTTGCATATATGTCAACATATTGAAAATGCCTTTATCTGTATATCCGATTTTGGCTATATGCTCCAACCATGAAGTAACTGATTTATGAAAAACATTTATTTCTTTATCAAGATAAGATAATGCCATACTTTGAAAGTTGGTTATGATGTCCGGTATTGCCGGATATTGTTTGGTGGCGTGTGATTTTGTTTCATCGGTCAATATTTCTTTATCTTGCTCGTCTTGTTCTTTTGTACTATTTTCCAAATCGTCAATTTTATATGTTTGTGCATCCATATTGCTTCCTTCTATTTGAGAGATAAATTGATTGTCAATATCATTGTTTTGTATCTCTTTTATCAAATTTGATTCATAGGTATTGACAGTGGTTTTATCTTTGCCTGTTTGAATTTTAATAATTTTATCATCACTTTGATCAAAATTAATATCTGCAAAAGCATATTGTCGGGTTGTATATATGCTATTTTTATCGTCAATATGAGAGTGGGACGATATGTGTGCATGATGATTTTTAAAGAGTTGAAATTCGTCATCCAACGGATTTGATAGTGATAGTGTTTGCCCAATCTCTTCTGTCGGGTCTTCTTCTATCTGCAATTTTGGATCTTCATATATAGATTTTACTTCTTCTTCATTGTACAAGTCAATAAGAGCTTGGGCTTGACCATATTGTTTTTGTCGCAAGAGGCTTATAATTTCATTTATCGGTTCATCATCTTCAAAGGGTTCAAGCTTCAAGAGTTGCAGTTTTATCGTTTCGGCATCTGTCATAAAGATAGCCAGTTTGATAATCTCTAGCCTTTTTTTAATTTGATTCATTACAAATAGTCCCTTTTGCTGTTTACAATTTACAATATTATATCAAAAAAATTGTCAATATTTACAACTCTAATATCAAATATTGACATATGATCTTTTGATATTTGTTGCCATAAAATATTTGCACTAAGAATGGTTGGAGTAAAAATTTGTTATCATATGGACACCTCTAAAGCCCTAGATACATATAACATCTCTAGCTTTTAGAGACGTTCATATAAAAATTAAATATTAAAGAGTGAATAGTGTCAACAAAAAGTCCGCATATACCTGTTTTGCTTAATGAAGTAATAAATAGTTTCCGCGACGTAAAGAGCGGTTATTTTGTTGATTGTACTCTAGGTTACGGCGGCCACAGCAGAGAGATATTGGAGCATTATCCGCAATTAAAACATATTGGTATAGACAGAGATGATGAAGCACTTGCTTTTTCAAAGCAGCATCTAATGCCGTTTAGTGATAAAAGTACTTTGTATAAAGGCACTTTTGCAAATGTTTTTCCTACGCTCCAAGAAAAACCTATAGTTGCTGTATTGGCAGATTTCGGGGTATCGTCTTTGCAGTTAGATAAATTGGAGCGAGGTTTTTCATTTGGAAGCGAAACCCTTGATATGCGTATGGATAGCAGCGCGAAACTTAGTGCATATGAAGTTGTAAACAATTACAGCTTGTCTGAATTGGAATATATTTTTAAAAATTATGGTGAGATAAATCGTTCCAAGGAATTGGCAAGCTTGATAATTCAAGAGCGAGCAGCACAACCGATACGCAGCGCAAAGGCTCTTAGTGAAATTGCATTAAAAGTTCTCCCAAAAGGCGGAAAAATCCATCCGGCTACATTGGTTTTTCAAGCGATTAGAATAGAAGTCAATAATGAATTGGGAGAAATTGAAGGATTGCTTGATGCATTGGAGTCCAATCATACAGAAGGTGAAATTGTCTCGTTAATAACATTTCATTCTTTAGAAGACAGGCTGGTTAAAAATCGTTTTACAAAATGGAGTAAGGAATGCATTTGTGATGATATGGCAATGAGATGTACTTGTGGGAAAAACCATGCTTTGGGTCATGCGCTGAACAAAAAACCATTTACCGCAAGTTTAGAAGAGTTGAAGTATAATCCTAGAAGCAGAAGCGCCAAACTTCGTACGTTTTGTTTTTCCAAATCAAAATAATCAGGAGTAGGTATTTGACCCACGAATTTTATAAAGAAAATGGTATTTCGATATTGTTGTTAAAAAAGATTTTATTTATAATAGGTATAGTGTTTTTACTTTCGTTTGTAAAGATTTATATTAGCAGCCAAATTTACTATACTAGCAAAATAGTCAATGACTTGCAGCAAGACGTAACAGTATTGAGAGCCGAAAAAAAGATGCTGCAGCACAATGTAGAAGCGTTACGTTTCAAAACAGAGGTTTTGGATGTAGAGATAAAGAGTTCTTTGGAGCCGCCTCTTGCTGTCAAAGCCAATTAATTGGCTTTTGTAAATATAACTTTGGTATAATCATTATTAACAGGAGAATGATATGAATATTTTTAATGAAGAAGATGATTTTTTGGTTACAACGCCAAAAGCAAATTATTTTTCAATTTCCAAGAATGCTAACCAAAATATTGTTGAGATGGAATTTGAAAAAGTTCTTGAGCGTTTAGCAGTTGCAGAGAAGCTTATAGAAGAAAAAGAACTGGAAGATGAATTTGAATTGGCATTATACGAGATGCGTGCAATTGGCAAAATGGAACTTGAAGATCGTGTAAATGGGCTTTTTTTGGAATTGGCCGGCAATATAGTTACGCAATGCGAATAGGAGATATATGTGCTTAATGCGGTTGAGAGAAAAATCGAACAATATATTATTTCATTAGAGCATCCGGAGATCTTGTCTCTTTACCGCAAGCTTCCTGCAGGTAAAAGATTGCGAGCAAAATTAATTTTATATATTGCTGGCAATAACATCCTGTCTGTTATGCTGGCTTCGATCGTTGAGATGATACACGCTGCAAGCTTGTTGCATGATGATGTTATTGACGATGCAATGACACGCAGAAATAAACCGTCAATAAATGCAATTTACGGCAATAAGCTCGCTATTATGTTAGGAGACGTGCTTTATTCTAAAGGATTTAATGAATTAAGCATAATGGATGCAAAAATAGCTCAAATTATTTCCGATGCTGTTATCAAGTTAAGTATTGGGGAACTTGATGATGTTGGTTTGTCAAAAACATTCAATACCAATAAAGAGCAATATATAAAAATGATCTATGGCAAGACAGCATCTTTGATAGAAGCAAGTGCACATGCTGCTGCATTACTATCCGGAAAGCCACAAGATAAATATTGTATTTATGGTAAAAATTTAGGATTGGCATTTCAAATGATCGATGATCTATTGGATGTTGTCTCTGATAGTGCAACTCTCGGAAAGCCAGCACTGCATGATTTTGAAGAAGGTAAAACTACTTTGCCGTATATATATCTTTATGAGGCTTTAAATGAGCAAGAAAAAATCAGATTACGATCAATGCATGGTAAAATACTCTCAAAAAATGAAAGCGCTTGGGTGCTTGAAAATATGAAAATACACAATATCCCTCAAAAATGCTACAATGAAGCAAAAGCGCTTATAGACGAGGCTGTGAAGTTAATGGAGACAGAGGGCGAAGCAAAGTTGCTGCTCATCGCCAAAGAGATGATAGATAGGAATTTTTGATGTATTATCAAATTATTAGTTTTAACTATAAAAATTGTGATTTAGCAAATAGAGAAAAAATCAGTTTTAAAACAGATGATGACAAAAAAGCTATGTTAGCTCGTCTTGTCGGATTTGATTTTATACATGAAGCATTTGTGGTCAGCACCTGTAACCGCACCGAGATAATTACTGCAAATAAAGACAATTTTGCAACATATCATACTATACTTGGTGTCATGAGCGAATATAGCGGTGTCAATTTCCATCAGTTAAAAGAGCTGATGGAGAGATTTGACGACGAAAATGCTGTTGGACATCTCTTTAGCGTGGTTTCATCTTTGGATTCTTTAGTAGTTGGAGAGTCGCAGATAACTGGCCAGGTCAAGGATGCATTTCGTTTTTCTTTTAAAAACGGCACAGCTGGGAAAAGACTCAATCGACTTTTATCTTATGCAGTAAAATGTGCTGCAGAGGTACGAAATGAAACCCAAATTTCAGCCAATCCTATATCTATAGCTTCTGTTGCGGTTTCACAAGCTGAAGAGATCTTGCAAGACACTATGGCAGGAATAACTGCTATCGTGATAGGTACAGGAGAGATGGGAATATTGACTACAAAGCATCTGCTTCGCTCTGGATGTGATGTGATATTGCTTGGAAGAGATATCAATAAAGCCAAGGAAGCTACAAAAAATTTGGGCGACAATATCAAAATCGATACAATTGATAATCTGGAAAAATATATTAATCGATATCGTTTGCTTTTCAGTGCAACAGCATCTATGGTGCCGGTAGTCACCAAAGAAATAGTGCATGAGTGTGATTTTAGAAGATTATGGTTTGATATAGCAATACCTAGAGATATAGAAGAGATAGAAGATGATAAGACAACCATATACCGCATAGATGACTTGCAAAATATTTCTAATGCCAATCACGCTCTTAGACAAGAACAGGCTTTTAGGGCCAGTGAAATAGTCTGCGAGTATCAGCAGGATTTTTATCGTTGGCTAAAAGCATTATCTATAGAGCCGGTTATCAAAGGTATTAGAGAGCATGCCAATGCAGCTATCGAAAAAGAACTTTCAAGAGCTATAAAAAAAGGATTTGTTCCGGCAGAACTCCATGACAATTTGTATAAATTGGCAATTTCAATGTTTAATCAATTTTTGCATAAGCCAACTCAAAAGATGAGACAAAGCTCAAAAGAAAAAGAAGGCATATCCAGCATAGAAGCAATGCAGCACATTTTTGAAGTAAATACTGAAAATATAGATCCACAGCAGTACAAAGAAGAACACCATACAAAAGGATATAAAGCGTGAAGTTTACACAACTACTCATACCTACACTAAAAGAAGTACCAAATGATGCGACTCTACCCAGTCATATCTATTTGCTTCGCGGAGGATTTATTCAAAGCGTAGGCAGTGGACTTTATAATTTCTTGCCGCTTGGTAAAATGGTGCTTGATAATGTTCGTAATATAGTCAAAGAAGAGCTAGATGCCGTAGGAGCTCAAGAGGTAAGCCTTGGGTTTGTTACTCCGGCATCACTTTGGGTAGAAAGCGGTAGATTTGAAAAATACGGCAAAGAGTTGCTAAGATTTAAAGACCGCAAGGATAATGAATTTGTACTTGGACCTACGCACGAAGAGATGATGGTGAATTTGGTCAAACAGACAGTTAAAAGCTATAAGCAATTGCCTTTGAATCTTTATCAAATCAATTTAAAATTCCGTGATGAAATTCGTCCGAGATTTGGGCTCATGAGGGGACGAGAGTTTCTTATGAAAGATGGATATAGTTTTCATGCAAATGAAGAAGATATGAAACGTGAATTTGCCCTTATGGAAGAGACATACAAACGTATTTTTATCAGACTTGGACTTGAATTTAGAGTAGTTGATGCAGATAGCGGTGCTATTGGCGGCAGCGGAAGCAAAGAGTTTATGGTATTAGCCAATAGCGGAGAAGACACTATTGTTGTATGCAAAAACTGCGAATATGGAGCAAACATAGAAGCAGCCAAAAGAAAGCCGTTAATTTGCGAAAGTGAAGCTCCTGAGGCAAATTTTGCCAAGTTCCATACCCCAAACATTAAGAGCATAGATGAACTAAGTGATTTTTTTAAAGTAGATCCTTTTTATATCATGAAAACTGTCGCCATGAGAGCACTATACGATGAAGGCAGAAGCCAAATAGTACTTTTTGTATTACGAGGCAGTGATACTTTACAAGAGACAAAAGCATGTAATGCAGTAAATGCAAATGAATTGATCGAAGTTTCAGATGCAGAATTGGCTGAAGTTGGATTATATGCCGGGTATATGGGACCATTAGACGTTCCAAATGAAATAATGGTAGTAGCCGATGATGCATTGCAAAATGCTACTCAGATGATTTGTGGTGCGAATGAAGAAAACTATCATTTTGTTGGAGCTAGCAGTGACAAAATGAACGTAACTTATCATGATCTAATAGCTGTACAAGAAGGTGATAAGTGTATTTGTTGCGGAGGAGAACTTACCTATACCAAGGGTATAGAAGTGGGGCATATTTTTCAGCTTGGTACTAGATACAGCGAACCGCTCAAAGCAGAATTTTTAAATGAACATGGCAAAACACAACCATTTGTAATGGGTACATATGGCATAGGAGTAAGCAGATTGCTTGCAGCAATCATAGAGCAGCATCATGATGACAAAGGCTGCAAATGGACAAAAGAGAGTAGCCCATTTGACCTGGAGATCATACTATCAAATGCAAAAGATGAATCGCAGAGCCAATTTGCCGAAGAATTATATCAAGCATTGAAAGCTAAGAAAATCAAAGTATTGTTTGATGATCGCAAAGAACGCTTTGGATTTAAAATGAAAGATTATGAGCTTATAGGTATTCCTTTTGCAATTGTTGTAGGACAAAAGCTAGAAGACAAAAAGGTTGAGCTTGTTTACAGGGATGGACGTCCATCTGTGGAAGTTGATCTGAAAGATGTTGCAAATGTCATCAGTGAACTTATCTAAATATTTTTGGCTGCTGCCTATTTTTTTAGTAGCTGAGATCTATACCTCATGGTATGCGGCTTCAATCATTGGGATTTGGTTGAGTATTGCTTGGATTTTTGGTATGATAATAATAGGCGTGGCACTTCTTAAAAGAACACATATAGCTATTGCCTTATCGTTCCAATCATTCTTAGCATCGGGCATGAGTATTAATGCTATGTATCGTCAAAATATTGCATATATTATGGGCGCAGTTTTGCTTATTATACCCGGTATGTTGAGTGATATAGTAGGCTTTTTGGTGCTGTTTTATGCTTTTTATTTGCAAACAATAGGTACAATATCACCTAAAGCCAATCTTAAACCAAATGAAGGAAGTAATGATGTTATTGATGCGGAAATTATTAGTAATGATGCTATTGACTATGACCGCGATGGTCACAATAGCTTGTAGTGCCAAAGAAAGCGTAGATGAAAAAACTATTTTAAAATTTGTTAAAAACCAAGTAGTAAAAAATAAAGATGTTAATGTATTGGGTATAACGATTATTGAGAGAAAAAGTGTCAAAGAATTGCCGGGCTGGGAAGTGTTGCTGGTTACTCTGCAACTCGAATATAATAATCAAAAATTAAATGCACCAGAGACATTCTTTGTCAGAGATAACGTGATCACACCGGTATTGGTTGATTTGAAAACAGGTGTAAATTATCGTGAGGAAATAAAACCTACGGTATCAAATGAAGTTTATGATAAAAATCATTTATTGGCAGGAAATGCAAATGCAAAACATAAGATCTTGGTTTTTTCTGACCCTTTATGTCCATTTTGTCAAGAAATCATACCAGAACTCTTAAACACAGCCAAAGCAAATCCAGATGTGATGGCGGTTTACTATTATCATTTGCCGCTAAAACAAATTCATCCGGCTTCTGGCGTGCTCACTCGTATCATGGAAGTCGCACAAAAACAAGGCAAAAATGATATCGTAGCAAAAATATATACCTTGCAAATAGATCCAAACGATACAAATGAAACAAATTTGATAAATACGGTCAAAGATCAAACTGGATTTGGCGTAACTCCAGCTCAAATCAATTCACCCGAGATAATAAACGCGTTAACTCATGATGAGCAGGTCGCATCAAGATTGATGGTTACAGGCACGCCGACTATATATATAGATGGAAAACTAGACAAGCTTCGAGAAGGCTTTAGAGATTTATTACCAAAGAAATAACAAGTGAAAGAATTAATAATAGCAACACGAGCCAGTGCATTAGCTCTTTGGCAAGCATATCATGTTAAAGCTCATATAGAAAAACATTTTGATATTAAAGTGATATTAAATGAAATAACAAGTCGTGGCGATAAGGTATTGGATCGTCCTTTAGCATTAATTGGAGGCAAGGGGCATTTTACAAAAGAACTTGAAGATGCCATGCTTGAAGGCACAGCACATATGGCCGTGCATTCACTTAAAGATGTGCCTACATATATACCGGATGGATTAAGTCTTATTGCAATCACACAAAGACAAGATCAAAGCGATGTTCTATTGTCCCATAAATATTCATCATTAGATCAATTGCCACAAGGCGCAGTTGTGGGTACTACGAGTTTGAGACGACGAATGCAGCTATTGCATAAGCGTCCGGACTTGAAAGTCAAAGATCTTAGAGGTAATGTCAATACAAGACTTAGAAAACTCAAAGATGGCGAGTATGATGCTATCATTTTGGCTTATATCGGGCTTCATAGATTGGATCTGCTTAAAGATATTCCTTTTGTAGAGAAGCTTTCTTTTATGCTTCCGCCAATGGGCCAAGCAGCCCTTGGTATAGAAATTATCAATGATAACCCTTTGATATATGATATTGCAATGAGCCTTAATGATGAGAAGAGCTTTTTGTGTACTAAGCTAGAGAGAGATTTTGTCTCAGCCATAGGGGCTGGTTGTTCTGCTCCGGTTGCTGTGAATGCTACTTTGGATAATGATATAGTTGCCATAAAAGCAATGATCGGCTACCCAAATGGAACCAATATCATGGAGCGTAGACTAGAAGCACAATTGGCTAATAGCGAAAATCTTGGATCTGATCTGGCAAAAGAGATGATAAACGATGGTGCTTTAGAGTTGTTGAATGAAGCCGAAAAGATGGCTTTCAAAGATGAGATGCCTCAAAGATTATAAGGGTTGCAATGCAAGATGTTATAGAGTGGTTTAAAGCTAATGGCGGTGTTAGGCTGATAGAAGAGCCTCTTGATGTGGAGCTTGAGATTCCGCATATTGCTTATCTTGAGATCAAAAAAGATAATGCTTCACCGCTCCTTTTTACTAAACCTATCTCAAAGCGATTAGGTATAGAGTATGATATGCCGGTATTTATGAATCTTTTTGCATCCAGGGGTTTAACGGAGAAAATTTTTGGCACACATCCAGACAAAATAGCCGAGGATATTGGATGGCTGCTCAAGATGAAACCGCCAAAAGGTTTGGTAGAAAAAATCAAACTTTTACCAAAACTTTGGAAGCTAAAAAGTGTATTTCCTAAAAGATTATCAAGCAGAGGCGTATGCCAAGAGATACTCTGGGATTCTGTTGATCTAGACAAGCTTCCGATCTTGAAAACTTGGAGCGAAGACGGCGGCAGATTCATTACGATGGGGCAGGTGTATACACAAAGCATAGATGGTTTGGTACAAAATCTTGGCATGTATCGTCTGCAGCAGTATGATAAAAATCATCTAGGGATGCATTGGCAGATTCACAAAGATGGGGCTCACCTATTCCATGAATATGCCAAAGCAGGCAAAAAAATGCCTGTTTCCATTGCAATTGGAGGAGATCCATTGTATATTTGGTGCGGACAAGCTCCGATGCCAAACGGTATGTTCGAATTATTATTGTATGGACTGATAAGAGGCAAAAATGCCAGATTGGTGAAGTCTATAACCAATGATATCTATGTACCTCATGATGTTGATATCGTAATAGAAGGATTTGTAGATCCGGCTAAGAGCCAAGTCGAAGGGCCGTTTGGCGATCATACAGGATATTACACCTTGCCTGAAGAGTTCCCTGTCATGGAAGTAACTGCCATTACATCTAGGAAAAATCCTGTATTTCATGCCACAGTAGTAGGCAAACCGCCGCTTGAAGATAAATATATGGGTTGGGGGACTGAGAGGATATTTTTACCGCTATTAAAACCAATGGCCCCAGAGCTTATAGATTATCATATGCCAGAAAACGGAGTATTTCATAATCTGATCTTGGCAAAAATGCAGCCTCTTTATAAAGGACATGCCAAACAGTTTATGCATGCTTTTTGGGGAGTAGGGCAGATGAGTTTTGTCAAACATGCTATATTTGTAGGTGAGGATTCTCCAGCTTTGACATCTTATGAAGCTTTGAGCGAATATATACTAAATAGATTGAGCAAAAAAAGCATATTCATTTCTGAAGGTGTAGTAGATCATTTGGATCATTCTGCTGATGAACAATTTGTAGGCGGTAAGCTTGGAGTTGATGTCACAGGAGAAGAGGTAGCAAAAGATATCAAATTGCTAGACGATAATGATCTATTATCAAAAATGAGAGACATTGATAGCAATATCTTGGGCCTAAAACAATATATGACACATACCGCTAATCCTATATGTGTCATAAGCGTAGAGAAAAAAAGTTCTATGCTTCATCTTGGCCATACTCTAGCAGGTTTGGCGGATCATATCAAAATACTTGTTATCATAGATAAGCACAATAACGACCTAGAAAATCCTTATATGCTGATTTGGCGCGTAGTAAACAATATCGATGCTGCTAGGGATATCAAGCTAGAACCATTTATTTTGATAGATGCTACCAATAAAAACAGTCTTGATGGATTTACTAGGGAATGGCCTGAGGATACTCTTTGTGATGAAGCAACATTAATAAGTCTAAGGGATAGAGGCTTGGTAGAGTATGATGATAAGCTTGTCAAAAAATGGGGACTTTTGGATTTCGAATGATATCAGCTCTTATACCAAAGTGATATCACACCAATCGTAAATATGCCTAAAGCGATCTCTTTTAGATCCTTATCATACAAAAGTACAAAAAAACTGCCAAGTATAAGCAATGATGAGCTTAAAAGGGGTTTTAGGTATTCTTTTAGCTCTTTTGCTATCCAGTAAAGCTGGTCTTTGGAAAGAGTGACTTCCGCCTCTCCATTGGCAATTTTTTGCATAGAATGCTTTAAGTCTTGAATAAAAAACGGGGCATCTTTGATATTTTCAATAATAATATCCAACACCCCATTTTTTGAACCAAGGGCTTTTGGAATGTTGCTTTGCAAGATAGGCAAAATATCCTTGATACCGTTAAAATTTTCTATATATGTTGTGCCAAGCCCTTCTATAATAGCACTAACCCGAAGTATATATATGGCGTCACTAGGAAGTTTGAATGGCAAATCTTTGGTCGATTCAAGCACATCAAATGCTAATTGCTGCATTGATTCACTGCTTAGGTTTTCATCTGAAAAAATCGTAAACATTTTTGATGTAAATTCCGCCAACTCTGCTGTGGGTGCTTCATAAGCAATAGTACCTAAGCGTTTATTTGCACTGATATATAATTCATAATTTTGTTCGTGAGCCGCTTTTATAAGTTCAATAATAGCTATCCTGGTCTCATTTGGTATTCTCTTTATCATTCCAAAATCAAGCAATATCAATTCTCCATCTTTTGAAACCAATAAATTTCCCGGATGCGGATCGGCATGAAAATATCCTTCTAAAAGCATTTGGTCGGCATAAAAATTAACCAGTTTGGCTATGAGAGGTTTAAAATCAATGCCGCACGCAAGCAGGTTTTCTTTGTCATCAAATCTAAAGCCTTCCTCAAAGCTCATAACCAAAGCGTTATCGCTGCAATACTTTTCATAAGGTTTTGGAAACTTGATACCGCTATCTTTGTATATCTCAGAGAACTCTTTTAGATTTTGCAGCTCTACGCGAAAAGAGACCTCTTGGATGATCATTTTAGAAAATTCACCAATTACTGCTTCGATAGAATTTTTGGTATATGTACTAAAAAGAGGTTTGAAGAGCTTATTGAAAAAACCTATGATCTTTATATCTGCTTTGACTTGATTTACTATATCAAATCTACGCAATTTCACTGCCACTTTTGTATTGTCTTTTAGATAAGCTTCATGAACCTGACCTATGGATGCAGAAGCAATGGGAGCGAGTGAGAACTCATTGAATATCTCCATATCTCCAAAGGAGTCTTTATAAACAATATTAAATTCACTCTCATTCATGGGTGGTAGCTTGTCATGAAGCTCTTTGAGTTCATCAAGATAATCTTTTGAGAAAAAATCAGACCTAGTAGCCAATACTTGGGCCAATTTGATAAAGCTAGCTCCTAGAGTAATGATGGTTTGCTTTAAGGCTTCAGGAGATAACGGTTTAAAACCCAAAAAGCTCTCTTTTCTCTTTATTATTAGATAAAGAGTCATCAAAAATGCAAATATTGCATATACTCTAAGAGGATTATAGTAAGTTATTTTTTTGATGACAGTTCCTCTTTTAATTTTGCAATATCATCCTTTGTAGCAATACCTAGTTCGTCTAAAGCTTCTTTTATAGCATCTTTGATGGCATTTTTGGATTTTTCTTCACTTTCTTTGCCTTTGTCTGATAGTGAAGTTAGAAAACTTTTAGCATCTTCTGTTTTTATCTTGCCGCTCTCTTCGAGTTTTTTGATCTCTTCTTCCACTTTTTCTTTAAATATAGCAACAGCACCAATGCCGGTATAAAAAATATCTTTTATCATTTTGGATCCTTTTTTTATTATTATAACTCTATTTTTTGATTTTTTGGTACTGTTTTTTTATTAAATCCAAAATCAATTAGATAACAAATAATAATTTAATTTTATTTTCTTTGTTAAACATAAGTTTTAGTGTGCTAATATCTCTAATGGAAGATAATTACCCCGCTAGGTAAATATCTAACTTTTGATACAAATGATTTTGTGCATAATCAAGGCAAAACTTTGAGAGCATAGCCAAAGCTACGCTAAGAAGTTTTAACGATGAGTATGTGCAAAATCATTGTACCTTTCAGGGAGCATGATAGATAAGCAATCTTTGAACAAAAAAAGTCTCGAATTACCTTTGGGTAGTCCTTCGACTTCTTTCATCCAAAGCTTACTATCTCTGACGCTCTCAAAAATTCAGGTATTTACCTAGCGGGGTAATAAGTTTAAAGCGAGGTCGAAAAATGGATAATCAAGTTCTAACATGGCTTGTTGGTGTGATAGCATTTTGTATGGTTTTTGCGACTATTATTATAGTGCTAATAGGCATCAATGCGATAAAAATAATGAAGCGTGTAGATAGACTTTTGCTTACTTCCCAAAATGATCTCACTCTTTTGTCCGGTCAGGCATTAAAAACACTCAATGAAATCAAAGTAGAGAGTAGAATACTTGCGGACCAAGCATCAAGCGGCATTTCCAAAGCAGCAATAGGTACTTTTGTTGCCGGATCTATATATAGATTTCTTAAGAAAAGAAATGATACTAGGAGCACAAAATGAATGAAAATAGTTTAGCAAATTTTTTACTAGGAACAGCTATAGGCGGTGTAAGCGTATATTTTGCACTTAAACATCAAGATGAGATAATAGATAAACTTCATCAGCTGGAAGAAGAGTATGCATTTGATCCTGATAACCTTATGGGGTCTGCAAAAGAAAAGATAGATATTTTGACTAAAAATATACAATCAAAAGTTGAGCAGTTCAAAGAAGGTGTTATTGAAAACAAAGATGATGCCATAAATGCGATAATGGAAGAATTAACCCATCTACGCAAAGAAGTAGCTAAGTTTAAGTCTTAAAGGCTTTTATTAAGTGTCTATGTTTTAAGACTCTTAAAAGGGTTGTGGCAAATGCCACGATCGCAGGACCTAAAATTATCCCCCAAAATCCAAATGTAATCAGCCCTGCCATAATTGAGAAAAATATTAAAAAATCATTAACTGCTTTGTGACCCTTGTTTAATATCTTGTTTAGTAAACGATTAACTTGTTGCAAAACAAGGAGTCTTACTATATTGTCTATAAAAAACGATATCATGGCCCATGAATAAATCAAGATAATCAAAGCATTCATATAATTGCCGCCAAAGAATTCTTTTAAAACTATCGGTACCCAAACTAATGTTGTTCCCACGATAGGTACAACAGATGTCACTGCTATCATAAGGCTCAAAATCCATGGATTGTAGCCTTCAAAAAAGCTAATAAACAGACCAAACGCAACTCCTTGGGCAATACCAACCCCTATGAGAGTGTAAAGTCCTGTAGCCGAAGTAGATACCAAATCGGTTGCAAACTCTTGCAAGATAGAGCGTCTCATGGGTATGATGGGCACAATTGCCAAGATTAAGGATTTTTGATACCAAGAAAGCAAAAAGAAAAAAATAACAATTAAAATTATATCGCCTATGGCTTTTAAGAAGTCAAGCAAACTATTGCCAAAATTTATAGCAATAGTGGAAATAATTTTGTCTTGATTTACGATTAATTGCTGACCTAGGCTCATCAATGGTTTTTCAATCCAACGCATAGAGTCAGGGATCAATGATAATAAGTGTCCAAATTGCTGATAAAGCGTAATGCCCATTGAGATAATTTCTTTTGGATTAGAAATGAGATAATATGCAAAAAATATAATAGGAATAAATAAAATTACCACCAAGATGGCAGTTTCGCTAGTTGCGGTAAAAATAGCAATTTTAGCAGGGGATAGCATATGTCTTTTAAAATATCTTTCAAAATATATATGAATAGGATTAAATGCGATTACAAGCAAAAAAGCTACAAAAAAACTTTTCATAAAAGGATAAAAAAGCCAACCAAACATACCGAGTGTGACAATGATCATAATCTTCACAAATAGATTTTGTTCCATTGATACTCCTTTGCAAAATGCCAATATAGAATTTTATCTAAAACTAAACAATTTTGTATTAAATAAGATTTAACTTCTACAAAACTTTTATAAAATAGCAATGATTATGAATTATAGGAGTCATTTCATCTTAATTTAAACTTTTTATGATATCATTTTCTTGTAATAAAAATTATCTAAAAGGAAAATGAAATGTTAGTTACTAAAAAAGCTCCTGATTTTACAGCTACAGCTGTATTGGCAGATGGATCAATAGTGGAAGATTTTAATCTTTATAAAAATATAGGTGCAAAAGGTGCAGTACTTTTTTTCTATCCACTTGACTTTACTTTTGTTTGTCCGTCTGAAATCATAGCATTTTCTCATAGAATAGATGAATTTACAAGTAGAGGTATTAATGTGATCGGCGTGTCGGTAGATAGCCAATTTTCTCACTTTGCATGGAGAGAAACACCGGTAGAGAAAGGCGGAATAGGACGCATTAAATATCCATTGGTTGCAGACCTTAATAAGCAAATTTCAAGAGATTACGATGTATTATTTGGCGAATCTGTAGCGCTTAGAGGATCTTTCTTGATCGACGTGGATGGTACGGTTAGACATGCCGTGATAAATGACTTGCCGCTTGGTAGAAATATTGACGAAATGATAAGAATGGTAGATACTATGCTATTTACTAATGAGCACGGAGAAGTTTGTCCTGCAGGATGGCAAAAAGGCGATGAAGGTATGAAAGCAGACACAAAGGGTGTTGCTGAATATCTTGAAAAACATGCAAATGAATTATAGTTTTTACTAAACAAAGGAATTAGACGATATGATGAATTATATTGCTATGCTCAAAGAGCATGGGCTTAAAGCAACTTTTCAAAGAATGCATATACTTGAAGTTATTGGAGAGTGCGGACATAAAGATATTGATGAGATTTATGCTGAAGTTATAAAAATTCATCCCTCTTTGTCTTTGGCAACTATATATAAAAATATTATAATCATGAGCCAAAGCGGAGTGTTGTCCGAAGTTCCTGTTGTCGGTAAAAAATCCAAATATGAAATTGCCAAAGCGGATCATATTCATTTGATCTGTACACATTGCGGCAATATAGAGGACAAACATGCATCTATAGATAATGAAAATCTATTAGATAAATTGGCAGCAAGCGAGCATTTTGATCTTGATAAAAAAGAGATAAATCTATATGGTGTTTGCAGCCATTGTCAAAATATTAAAGCCTCGTAAAATTTACAAAGAGATATAAATTTTATCTCTTTGTGTTCATAACCTACTTTTAGATATAATCCACTTAACTTTTTTATACATTAGGAATTTTAATGAAATTGGCAGTTGCTATCACTGGAGCTAGTGGTGTTGGGTTGGCACAGAAGTTTATACAATACCTTCCTAGTGATATAGAACTTCACGTAGTAGTCTCAAAGAATGCCAAAATAGTTGCTCATTGTGAATCAAGAGAGTTTATACAGCATAATGTCGAAGATATATCGGCATCTATATCTTCTGGCTCATTTGGAGTAGATGCAACAGCTATTATACCTTGCAGTATGAATACGTTAGCAAAAATCGCTTGCGGTATCAGTGACAACTTGGCTACACGCATCGCTGCAGTAGCTCTTAAAGAGAGAAAACCTCTTTTGCTTGCTCCAAGAGAGATGCCATTTTCTACTATAGCTTTAGAAAATATGCATAAACTCTCACTTATGGGTGTTATCATCTCTCCTCCTGTGATGGCATATTATTCTGATTGCAACAATTTAGACGAGATGGAACGATTTTTGATAGGCAAGTGGTATGATGCCTTGAATATCCCAAATGAACTTTATAAGAGATGGAAGAGTAATGATCAACAAATATAAAAGAGCCATTTATCCGGGAACCTTTGATCCTATTACAAATGGACATTTAGACATCATACAAAGAGCTTGTACTATGTTTGACGAGGTTATAGTAGCTGTAGCGCAAAGTGAAGAAAAAAAGCCGATGTTTAGCCTTGAAGAGCGGATAGATATGATCCATGAGTCTATAAAGATATTTCCAAAGGTTAAAGTGGTTGGTTTTAATACACTGTTGGTTGATTTGTCCGACAAGCTAGATGCTAATATCATCATAAGAGGACTCAGGGCAGTCAGTGATTTTGAGTATGAGCTTCAAATGGGATATGCTAATTCATCTCTAAAACAAGAGCTTGAAACTATATATTTAATGCCAAATCTTGACCATGCGTTTATTAGCTCTTCTGTCGTGAGATCTTTATTGAAATTTGATGGTAAAATAGATCATTTGGTGCCTATAGAAGCTCTTAAGATCATAAAAAAAGAGAAATAATGTATATATTATTTGAAGGTATCGATACCAGCGGAAAAAGCACACAAATTTCTTTGATGAAGCAAAAATTTCCAGATATTATAGTTACTCATGAGCCTGGCGGTACGCCATTTGGTAGGCAAGTAAGGCAAATATTGTTAGATTGTTCACTGAAATCAAAAAGAGCTGAGACATTATTGTTTTTAGCAGATCGTGCTGAACATTATGAAACAGTAATTAAGCCAAACAGAGACAAAACTGTTATTTCTGACAGAGGTTTTGTATCCGGAATGGCATACGCAATGGCACATATGAATATTGATTTTGAGACTATATTGCAATTGAATTTATTTGCATTAGAAGAAACATTACCGGATTTTATTGTACTTTTTATCACTAATAAAAAAATTTTAGCAGACAGGCTTGGACAAAAAGGGCTTGACGGCATAGAGCAAAGAGGTATTTCATATTTGCTGGATGTTCAAACAAATATGCAAAAAATTGTCTCTGAGCTTGGTATTTCTTGTTTGGAAATAGATGCCTCGCAAGATATAGAGACAATTCATTTACAAATTACAAATTATTTAAGGACGGCACTATGATTAATCCTTTGCGGGGTATGAAAGATTTGATGTTTGAGGAGAGTCAAAAATTTGAACATATTATAAATACGGCTTCAAGCATCGCGCGAAATTACGGATATAGTTATATCGAAACACCCATTTTGGAAGAAACTGCACTATTTAAACGCTCTGTCGGTGAGAGCAGCGATATAGTAGGGAAAGAGATGTATCAGTTTACAGACAAAGGAGACAATGATGTCTGTATGCGTCCCGAAGGTACGGCAGGGGTAGTGAGAGCATTTATCTCAAACAAGCTTGACCGTCAAGATGCCAATTATCGTTTTTATTATTACGGCTCTATGTTTAGATATGAAAGACCTCAAAAAGGACGACTAAGATCATTCCATCAATTTGGCTGCGAAAGCTTCGGAGAGGGCAGCGTATATGAAGATTTTATGCTCATTTCCATGATAAAAGATATTTTTGATGCACTACAGATCAATTTTTCTTTGAAAATAAATTCATTGGGATGCCATGAATGTATGCCTCCATACAGAACCAAGCTCATATCTTTCCTAGAAGAGATAAAGGACGATCTATGCGAAGATTGCAATCGTCGTATAGTAACAAACCCGATTAGGGTATTGGATTGCAAAAATGAGAAATGTCAAACACTTTTACAATCATCACCTAAGCTGATTGATAATCTTTGCGATAGCTGTGATGATGACTTTACCAAACTTCAGACATTATTAAATGAAACAGGTATATCTTATGAAGTTGATACCAATTTAGTGCGCGGACTTGACTATTATAGCAAAACAGCTTTTGAATTTGTAAGCAATGACATAGGAAGTCAATCTGCTATTGCAGGCGGCGGCCGATATGATAGATTAGTAGAGTTCTTAGATGGCAGAAGTACTCCCGCGGTAGGCTTTGCGCTTGGAATAGAGAGGATTATGGATCTAGTGCAGCTTCCTGAACCAAAGAGAGAAGGATTATATCTTGGCGGCATGAATGAAGAAGCTATCCATTTGATTTTGAATATTGCCAGAGGGCAATTAAAAACTCAAAAAGTTACTTTTGAATATAAACCAAAAAGCCTAAAAGCACACCTAAAATCAGCAGACAAAGCAGGGGCTCGCACGATAGGTATTATAGGGGAAGATGAATTGCTTAATGGTACTATTTGGATGAAAGATCTAGAAACCAAAGAAGAAAAAACGGTTCAGTTGAGTGAGCTATAATTCTTAGCCTATTTGGCTAAGAATTTAAAAATATTCTTTTAGTATACTAGGAAATTTCCCAATTATTTTATTTGCTTTTGATGCATAGTTCTCAAATATCTCTTTGCTTGCAGGGAATTGGCTAGCCAACTCTTCATAGATAGCAATTTTTTCTTCTATATGGGCTGTGAATGCATCAAGTACTAGCTGCATAGTTTCTTTATCTGATGCATATTTCATCAACAGTTCAAACATTCGTTTACGTGGGTGTATAGCCATAGACTCTCCGGCACTCTGGGCTATTTCTTTAAGATCCCATCTAGATATATAAACCCCACTGGATATTGGTGCCATCATTATGGCATATAGGGCATCTGTATAGCTTGGATAGTCAATTAAGCTCTCGCTACTTTCAGATTCGCAACTTCCTGAGATACAAAAATCTTCTTTTGTTTTTAGATTATCAAAAGCTTCTTTTAGTGATTCATATGATTGCATTTAGCATTCCTTTATTTTAAGTTGTTTCGTGCTGTTTGGTGAAGCATTATAGCCTCGTCTTCTTCTGTACTGCATCTAGGGCATACCGTATCTCCGCCAAGATACGTAAATGAGTTTCCGCATTCATCGCATCTTTTTACGACAAAATCTGCCAGTACTCTCCCGGTTGGTTCGAAAAACTCTTTTATTTCAAAAGACGGTTGCATATGTATAGCATTTTGAGTACAAACATCATGACATAAGTGGCATTTTACACAAAGCATTGCATCAAAATGTATCTCAGAGAAGTTATTATTACTGCTTAGCGCTCCAGTCGGACATATACGGTAGCAAATTTGGCAATTATTGCAATTTTGGTCTATATATTTCTGCGAGCTAAACGAGATATCATTGCTATCTATTGTCTCATATCTTTTTGGCTTCTCTTCTTGTTTTAGTAATGCAAAAAATAGTTTTCTCTTATCAGGTATCTTTTTATTTTTTATTTTACTGACCATAGCATCATCTAACTCAAATGATTTTAGCTCGTCTTTGTTTACGATCTCGTCAAATTCTACTTTGTGCTTAATGGCATTAATTGGTTTAAAACTACCTAAAAAATTTCTTCTATCTGACTCTTCATTTTTGGCTTGTGGAGATTCCAGTTTAATATTCTCACATTTTATCTGCTTAAATGAAAAAGATGAAAGAATAAAGTTTGCCTCTTCGATATTTGCCTTTATTAGTGGATACAGCTTCTCTTTTATCTCGCAAGTTTCACAATGACCGACATCCAAAACCAATTCTTTATCGCTTCCTAGCGTTAGGGAGATAAGTTCCTCTGGGTTGAAAACAGCAAGGCATGGGATATTTTGTTTGCACGATAGAACTTGAGGATCAGTAAAGTATTCAAATGAGAAATCAGTGACATTAAATTCGCTTAACATAAAAGAGCTAGTGGGGCACACTCCTGCGCAACCACCACACTCTATGCACTCTATTGGAGTAAAAGAAGGCAAGTTTGACGTAAGTTTAATTGTTTGTGCAGGGCAGATATCTACACATTTTTGACAATTTGAAGCTATAGCGCTTGTCCTTACGCATGATGATGCGTCAAAATTTAAACCCATTTTTATCTAGCCGATTGTTCGTTGATATATTCAAAATCACTAAGTAAAAATTCTAATGCAAGTTCTGCTCCGTCATGATAAAGAGGCGTTCTTGCCTCTTTTTTCATGGCTATCAAGAATAGAGGAGCCCATACAAGCAAATGATCTTGCATAAACCCTTTTTGAATTTTGAGCAACTCTTGTATACCTTCTTTGTCATTGGCATCAAAAGCTTTTTCCAAAGCAGTACAAAGCATATACATAAATTCCAGCTCTACACCTATATGGTCTGGACTGACAGCTCTAGCTTTATCAAGTTCTACTCTAAAATCAAGAGCATTATAAAGAGCTATTACCGGATTGTCACCGCCACTTTCGATCATCTGATCTTCTCTTGTGTAAAAACTCTCATAAGGTACCAAATGCATTAAAAATAAATTTGTAAAATCTACATTATATTGCGTAGTTATAAGCTCACCACATGATGAACCCAAACGCTTTTCCCATTTTTTATAGTTTGGGAAAAGTGCCAAAATAGCTTCATTTTTTTCTATAATTTTTAAAAATGCACAATCTATTTCAGATATCATTAGTCTCGATATTAGACCATATATTGTTGTACGATTTTCTATCTCTTGTTTTGTCATTTTACTCTTTTGTAAAGGAATTTATTTATATTAACATAAGAAGAATTGTTGTGCCCTTAAAGGCAACAACAATTGATTAATCAAGCTTTATCGTTTGTGATGTCCACCGACCAAGCATCCTCAGTAAGTGCCCACACTGGTCTTTTGAGTTGTTTAGGTCTGCGAGTAGTATTTGTACTATCTAATGGTCTAGCCAATTTATCTCTCCATGCTTGATAAACTTTGAAATTATTGTCATAATTGACATAAATGTCTCCAATTTTTTGTCCCGGTTCTGCCGGTTCTATTGAAACTTTTTGATGCCAAGCATGATTACATGCAATTGGGTCTGGATGAACAGGTGCCACTGCATTTTGCCATGAACCACTTAGACCGTCCCACCAGATATTATCAAGGTCTTTATTAAATTCTTTGAATTGCCATGAGCCTTTACGCTCCATCATTCCAGCATCAATACCTTGTTTTGGTTTGAGTGTGCCTATCTTGCCATCCATTGTCATATCATAAAGAGGAGCTCCTACGCCCATTACTCCAAGTTTTTCTTTGAATCCAGGGATTTCGACCGCATTTTGAAGTTTCCATCTGCCTGCATGATGAGAACAAGCCAAAGTCCCCGGAAGAATACCCTCTGTTGGTACAGCCATTGCTATAAAGTATCCGCTATCTAATCCACTTACTGTATCGGTAATGGTTACTTTTATTGCATCACCTCTTTTGATATCAAGTCTTTTGGCATCACTTGTAGCGATCCATATAGGATTATGGTTTTGAGAAATCTCCATAAGATGTTTAGAGTTGACTGATCTCGTGTGAATATTGTATGGCAATCTAAATATAGGATTCAATGCAAAATCATTATCATTTACCATATGGTCATGGTGAATTTGACTTACGATATGCACCATTTTTTCTCTTTGAGCTTTTGTGGTAGGATAAATTGGAATTGCATATTCAGGCCATTTCCATTCTGCCATCCATTTAGAGTAAAATTCAAGTTTACGGCTAGAAGTATTAAGTCCTTGAACAATTTTATTATCCATTTTAAGTCCAATGGCCTTAATTTCCTCTCCTCCATTTACTTTGGCTTTGACAATACCGTTTGATTCCACAGTTACAGTATTGGCGTCAAATTTCATATGCATAGACTCTATGATGCCATCTTCATTTTTAAGCTCTTTTTCCTGAGGACGATATATATGGTCTTCTTCTAGCCAAGTCCCCATATCTCTCATCATTTCATAATTTGGATATTTGCTATAAGCATATTTAGGATTGTTCTCTGCTGCATTTTTTAGATGGTGAACATTATCAAATACGGCTTGGTACCATTCTGCTATTGTTACAGGACGGCTAGGGTCTTCTTTTGATGCCCAATGTTTTTTTACGCCCAAACTTCCATCAGGGTCGACATGGTGAACCATGATATTTGCCCAAAACTCTATCTCTTCCCATACTTCGCCAAGACCTGATTTCATATGCGCTTCTAGTGTTGCTCTGGTCGGATCTTTTGGTTTCCAGCCCATTTTTTCTAGTGCAACACGAAGAACAGGTTGTCTAAAGCCTAGCCATCTAGCAGGCTTAGTTGCTTCTGAGTGCTCATCATGTCTCTCTCCGGCTAAACCCGTAGGAAGGATATAGTCACAGTACCAGTTGGTTTCTGACCATGTAGGAGATAGATTTAGTGTAAGCTCCATCTTGTCTTCATTTTTTAGTACCTCTATCCATCTAAAGCCGTCTGGGTTGATCCATACAGGATTGTACATTCTAGGTATATATATAGCAAGTTTTTTAGGTATATTTATACCTTTTTTACTCCAATCATCTTGCCATTTTTCATCATCGAGTAAATGAGGCAACAAAAAGCTTGGCTCATTTGTTGCTAGTGGGAAGTCAGGTGGGAATAAAAGTTCATTCCATGCGTCAACTTTCTCAGGTTTTTTGCCTGCCTCGGTAGCCGCATCACCCTTGGCATTGATGAATATTTCATGGAAACCGTAAAATCCATTATTTCCTACATCAGCGGTCATACATCCTCTTAATGCCAAAGCTAAAACACCGGCTCTTACATTCATCCAGCCGCCGCGATTACCTATAGTTCCTGCTCTCCAGAAATAGGTAGTTACCTTGTCTCCGCCTTCTATGAACATGTCAAATAATTTGTCAAGTGTTTTTGAATCTACCCTACATTCTTTTGCTGCAAATTCAAGTGTATAAGGTGCATACATCTCTTGTAGTAATTTGACAAAATCTTCATAGCTTCCGCCACTTGGCAATTTGGATATGTATCCTTGAGATACTATGAAATTTAGATACTCTTTATCGTTAAGCAAAACATTCCAGTTGACCCAATTTTTCATAAAATCATGATCTATGTAGCTTTTGCCTGTTATAGTATCTTTTTCATTGACAATACGATTTACTAGATACAAGTAAAGTGCTGCCTCTGTTCCTGGCCAAATAGGCACCCAAAGATCAGCCATACCAGCAGAGTTTGACATCCGTGGATCCATTACAACAAGCTTGGCTCCTTTTTTTCTAGCATCGGCAATATAACCGGCGTGTTGTTGAAAAAAGTGTCCAGCATCAGCAGCGTGAGACGATTGCAAAAATATAAGCTTGCTATTTGCCCAATCAGGACTTGGTCTATCATCTCCGGTCCATTGTGTCAGTCCTTGTCTAGTGCCGGCGCTACATACATTACTATGTGAATTATGACCATCTACGCCCATAGTATAAAGTACTCTGTGTCCAAAACCACTTTCATTAGGTCGTCCAACATGATACATAATAGCTTTTTTTGACATCTCATCGCCACTTTTTAGCGTATCATGCATTTTTTTGCCGATAGTCTGCATAGCTTCATCCCACGTGGTTCTTATCCATTTTCCTTCGCCTCTTTTAGAGCCCGGTGCTCTTTTGAGAGGAAACGGGATACGATCTGGATCATACATTTGAGATTTTACTGCATATCCTTTGGCGCAGTTTCTTCCTCTGCTCGCCGGATGCAATGGATTACCCATGTATTTACGTACTTTAAGATCTCTAGGGTCTTTCGTTTTTTTGTATCCACCTATATCTACCCATGCAGTTAGTCCACAAGCTGCTTCACAGTTGGAACAGATCATAGGTACAAGCATATACTCTGTAGCTTTTATGCCGTTTGGATTATCTTCACTTGCAATCCCATTGTTTCTGCCAGTTCCACCTCGTTTCCAATCTGTACCATCCAATTCAGTGAAACTATCCCATTGGTTTAATGGAGGATAAAAAGCGAGTGCTTTTGGAGTTGATGTAAACTTTGTAGCAGCCATTGCAGGAGTATCAATAATAGTACTAAAGACACCTTTGGCTAGACCAATGCCCGCTATACCGTAAACACTTCCTTTTAAGAATGTTCTTCTGCTATCAAAAAAGCTTGTTGTTGTTTGATCCATTTTTTTCACCATTTCTATCTCCTTAGCTTAGCGGTAACATTTGTGGTATTTTGAGCCATACATCTTTTGCCAAGTATAGCCCTATTAGTGCCATGACAGCAGATATTCGTAGCAAGGGATAGTTATCTTCTCTTATTACATTAATTAGTATAAAAATCGGTACAATAAATCCAATTATCATTGCAGACCAAAACTCTATACTATATGAACCTCCCATATGAATAAATGCCAAAGTAGCTTCTGCTTCAGATGATTTGAATGAAAAGAAATACTCACCCATATAAAGAGTAAAACTAACAACTATTGCCACAAGTAAAATAACTGCTAGATTTTTTTTGATTTTTTTGTTCCAATCAAAAGCAAAGAAAATAAGAGTTGCGCTTCCTGCCATCATAGCTGCTAAGAGCATTTGTGCCATTTCACCAGGTGCTTGCCATAGCTCTCTAGCACTAGCTTCTGCCATAATGATAGCAGTATATAGTGTAACAGGAATTGCCAAAAATATTATAAATGGTAACAATTTTTCGTATAACCCATCATTTTCTCGTACTATGCGGACAATTGCATTATGTCTTAGGATGTTTGGAAATGCATCAAAAATTCCAATAGCAGCTAGTAGTGTAATAAGTGCTGTAAATAGTGTTGCCATCCAAGCACCTACGGTGATCGCAGAGGTGAAGTGAGGATGTAAAAATATATTTATCATGCGTAGTGGCTGATGCAAATCAAGTAAGGTAAACAGCAAAAATACATTAAGTGCCACAAAAGAAACAGTAGGCATTATCCATTTTAAATTTGGTATATCTTCTTTTTTATAACGATAAAATAGAAATGCTCCAACTAAGATCACACCAGTACCTATGCTTTTTGCCCACATATTTAGAGTGATCATCCATCCCCATATAATACCAGGTAATGCCACATCTAGCGTTACGATCGCTTGTGTTGCATGTATAGTATTCTCTACCATTAGTTACCTCCTTTGGTGCTATTGTCTTGATTGGCTTGCATGCTAGCAAAACCTGTATTATCTAGTGCTTCATGACCAAAAATAGGAGCCAAGAAACGGTCTAGCATTGAATGATTAGGATCTCCTATTGTGTCTAAATGAGTAACATTGTTAAAGAGTCCATATCCTTCAAGTCTTTGATGAGCTAATGGATTTAGGGCTTGATTGCCGCCGCCTACATAATAATGTTTAGGATCTGTATGTTTTTCCGGTTTGCGGACTTGTACACTCCCTTTATGCTCCATGATGTATCTTGAGATATGACTGTTCTCGTCTTCTACATCACCAAAAATATTTGCTTCAACCGGACATGCTACTACACATGCTGGCATCATCCCGCTTTCTACTCTATGGGCACAATATGTACACTTGTCTGCAGTGTTTGTTTCCGGGTCCATGTAAATAGCACCATAAGGACATGCCATCATACAACCAGCACATCCTATACATCTGTTGCTGTCAATATTTACAATGCCATTGTCTAAATAATGCAATGCGGAAACAGGGCATATACGCACACACGGAGCATTTTCACAATGATTACATCTTAGCGGTGTAAAACTTCTAGAAGTTTCAGGAAACGTTCCAATGTCGACATACTTAACGCGTAAACGCCATGAACTTATCGGTACCTCATTTTCTACTTTACAAGCAATTTCACAACCCTTGCATCCCATGCATAAATTGAGATCTACTAAAAACCCAAGTTTCATAACACCTCCTTGTATAA